>ERZ888423.362-NODE-362-length-48096-cov-11.026727_pt1 | contig 48096 bp, 50 predicted proteins | sample MGYA00520523_ERZ888423 | MGnify/ENA primary metagenome ERZ888423 (study PRJEB32303, sample SAMEA104408611) | aquatic metagenome | biome: Brackish water; feature: Pelagic; material: water | place: Baltic Sea | collected 2014-06-08T10:24:00 | depth 30,27 m ... | reverse complement strand
AACGCTTTGGGAATCCCGAAAATGAGTCTGCCTCACCGCAGGCTGGTATTACATCGCATTTCTCGCAATCTAGGCTCTGCCGCAGACGCTGCCAGCTCAAGAAGGGACTCGAGCCATGTCACGCGACCAGCTGCATTTCGCTTATCTGAATATCGGCCATTTCCTGGATCATCTGTTCGTCCTGGTATTCGCGACGGTGGCGGCCCTGGCGCTGCATCGGGAATGGGGCGTCGGCTATGCGGACCTTCTGGCCTATGCGACGCCCGGCTTTTTCGCGTTCGGCCTGTTTTCCCTGCCGGCCGGCTGGCTTGCCGACAAATGGTCCAGGGACGGCATGATGTGCGTGTTTTTCGTCGGCATCGGCGCGGCGTCGATCCTGACCAGCTTCGCATCGACGCCGTTCGAGATCGGCTGCGGCTTGTTCGTGATCGGCATGTTTGCGGCGATCTACCATCCGGTCGGTCTCGCCATCGTCACGGCGCGCTGGAAGAACACCGGGATGCGGCTGGCGACGAACGGCGTCTTCGGCAATCTGGGCGTCGCGAGCGCGGCTCTGATCACGGGCTACCTGATCGACAATGGCGGCTGGCGGCTTGCGTTCGTCCTGCCGGGCGTCTTCTCGATCGGCATGGGCGGCCTGTATTTCCTGCTGCGGCGCGACTCGATCCGCGGCGAAGCCGAAGCCGCCAAGGCGCCCCCGGTCAAAGCGGCGCCGCTCGCGCCCGACTATGTGGCGGCCCTGAAGCGCGTCTCGATCATCGTCTTCCTGACGACTGCGATTTCGTCGATCGTCTTCCAGTCGACGACCTTCGCCTTGCCGAAGATCTTCGATGAACGCCTGCAAGGCCTCGCCACGGACTTGGCGACCTGGGCGGACGGCGGCGGCAGCGGCGGCGAGGCGACTGTGATCGGCATGCTGGCGTTCGTCGTCTTCGCCGTGGCGTCCATGGCGCAACTGATCGTCGGCTCCATGCTGGACCGGGTCGGGCCGAAGCGCGTGTTTCTGACTGTCGCTGCGATCCAGTTGGTGTTTTTCAGCTTGATGCCGGGGTTGTTCGATGCGCTGGCGCTCGCGGCCGCATTCGGGTTCATGCTGGGCGCGTTCGGGCAGATCCCGATCAACGACTTCATGATCGGCAAGATGGCGAGCGGGCCGTTCCGGGCGCGCATCTACGGCGTTCGCTATGTGGTGAGCTTCACGGTGCTCGCGGCCTCGCTGCCGCTGATCGCGTTCATCTATGCGAACTGGGGCTTCGACACGCTGTTCTATCTCCTGGCGTTCACGGCGTTCCTGATCATGGTCGTCGTCCTGGCCTTGCCGACCCGCCTGCCGACCCCGACGCCCGTCGCGGCGCCTGCCGGCACGCCCGGAGGCGCGGCCGCCGCCGCGGAGTAAGGCGGCGGCCGATCGCCGTCTGGCTTGCGCCGGGCGGGCTGGCTCAGTACGATCCGCCGCTTCCTCGTCAGATAGGAAGCGGCGGCTGTGCAGTCTTTCATCGGTGAGATCGGGTCCGCGCCCTTGCTGTTCGGCGCTGGCGAGCGGGCGTTGGCGGAGCAGTTGTTCGCCGGCCTCAAGGCCATGTCCTTCGACGGCGTCGGGATCAGCCGCGAGACCTACGGCCCCGGCGAGACCCAGGCGATGGCGCTGATCGAGACCGCGGCCAAGCAGCATGGCCTGGAGACCTGCTGGGACGCAGCGCGCAATCTGATTGTCCGCCTGCCGGGCGCCGCCCCCGAACTGCCCGTCGCCGCGACCGGCTCCCATGTGGACAGCGTGCCCGAAGGCGGCAACTACGACGGCGCGGCCGGCGTGATCGCCGGGCTCATGACGCTGATCGCGGCGAAGCGCCTGGGCGGGCGGCAGCGAACCCTGGAGCTTTACGTGCTGCGCGGCGAGGAAAGCGCCTGGTATGGCGGTCCCTGCTACTTTGGCTCCCGCGCCCTGTTCGGCCAGTTGGAGGCCAGCGATTTTGCGAGCGCCCGGCGCGGCTCCGACGTGACGCTGGGCGCGGCGATGGCGGCATGCGGCGCCGACATGGCTGCGCTGACGGCGGGCGCGCCGCTTTTGCGGCCCGAGCATTTCCAAGCCTGGATCGAGCTGCATATCGAGCAAGGGCCGGTGCTGGTCGCCAAGGCAAAGCCCGTCGGCATCGTCACTGGCATTCGCGGCAATGTCCGCCATCGCCGCGTGGTCTGCCGGGGCGAGGCGGCGCATTCCGGCGCCGTGCCGCGCTGGCTCCGCCATGACGCGGTGCTCGCCATGGCCGAGCTTCTGATGCGGATCGACGAGCACTGGCGGGTGCTGCTGGAATGGGGCGAGGACCTGGTCGTCACGTCCGGCATCGTCGAGACCAACCCGCGGGAGCATGCGGTCTCGCGCGTGCCGGGCGAGGTGTCGTTCGCGTTGGAATATCGAAGCCAGGATGCGAAAACCCTGCAGTCCTTCGGCGCGCTCATCCGCTCGGAATGCGATCAGATCGGGGCGAAGCGCGGCGTCGCCTTCGACCTGGGACCGGCCCTGCCGACCAAACCGGCCAAGATGTCGGAGGATCTGGTTGAGCGGGCGGCAGCCGTCGCGGCGGCAAAGGCGATCCCGGCGGAGATCATGCCGTCCGGGGCGGGGCACGATACCGCCGTCTTCGCCAATGCCGGCGTCCCCGCGACGATGATCTTCGTGCGCAACGAACATGGCAGCCACAACCCCAATGAGGCGATGGACATGGCGGATTTCTTTCTGGGCGCCGAAGTGCTGGGGCAGACATTGCTTGATATTGCGGTCCAGCCGGAAGGGGACCGTCCATGACCCCCGCGCCTGCGGCGGAGGCCGCGCGCATCGTGCTCGAAGCCGGCGCCGTCTATACGCGCACGAGCGGCGACCCATTCTTTTTCTCGTCGGGCTGGGCGAGCCCGATCTTCATTGACATCAAGCGGCTGATCGCGTTTCCGGAAGCGCGGGACCGGTTGATCGCCCTGGCGCTGGCGCGGATCGAAGCGCTTTATGGGGAGGGCGCATTCGACCAGATCGCCGGCTGCGAACTTGCCGGCGTGCCGTTCGCGGCGATCGTCGCGGACCGCTTGCGCCTGCCGCTGGTCGTCGCGAAGAAGCAAAGCCGGGGCTTCGGTCGGCTGGCGCAGCTTGAAGGGGCGTTTGACCCCGGCGCCCGCACGCTCCTCATCGACGACCTGACGACCGACGGCCGCACCAAGGCGAACTTTCGCCGGGCGCTTGAAGCCGCCGAGGCCGATGTCGTCGGCGTGTTCGTGCTGTTGGACTATCGGGTCTTCGGCGCCGGCGGCGACATCGGCTCCCTGATGACGCTCGCCGACATTCTGGCGGCGGCGCGGGCGCACGCGCTGCTGGAGCCAGGGCCGCTCGGCGTCATCGAGGCGTTCGCCGCGGACGCGGCCGGCTGGTCGCGCCGCAATGGCGGTATTGGCGGAGTCTAGGTTCAAACCCGCTCAGGCCTCGGAGATGATTTCGAAGCCGCCGTAGATCATGCGTTGGCCGTCGAACGGCATGGGATTGTCATCCGACATGAGGCGCGCGTCCTCCATCGCGGCCTGCATGCCGCGGTTGCGCACGTCCTTTGAGGGCCAGACAATCCAGCCGAAGATCACGGTTTCGTCGTCCCTCCGCTTGACGGCCATCGGGAAGGACGTGACCTCGCCCTCGGGCACGTCATCGCCCCAGCAGTCGACGACATGGAGCGCGCCATGCTCCTTGAATACGCCAGCCGCCAGTTCCGCATGTTTCCGGAAAGCCTCGCGATTGGCGTTTGGAACGGCGGCGACAAACCCGTCTACATAACTCATGGGATGTTCCTTCAATGGGCGCTATGGGTGTTTTCGAAGGGGTGGTGGCCGCACTTGGCCATGGCCGACCTAGTCGTCCGTCGGCAAGGATTGGGCGAGCGCCTCCAGTTGCCGGGCTGCTTGCGTCCACCCGGCCTCGAAACCCATGGCGACATGGGCGTCGCGGCTGGCGTCCGTCCAATGGCGCGCGAGCGCGCTGTATGCGGTTTTCCCGGGCCCGGCGTCCTTTAGAACGATGATCCCGGTCATGAACGGTTCGGCCGCCGGCAGCCAGCCTTCGCTGAAGGCGTCGGTGAAGACCAGCCGCTCATGGGGCGTGAGTTCCAGGAAGACGCCGCGGTTGCGCATTTCAGCGCCGTCCGGCCCGCGAAACAGCGTATTCATGCGGCCGCCCGGCCGCGGGTCAAGGTCGGCTTCAGGCGTCGTCCAGGGCGCCGGGGTGAACCATTGCGTCAGGAGCGGCGCCTCGGTCCAGCAGCGCCAGATGGCGCGCCGGGGCGCGTTCAGAACAAGCTCGAGCGACAGGTCGCGCGGGTCGGTTTCGGGCGTCATTGGGTTTGGCTCTCCTTGGGCAGGCGCTGCTTGAACAGCAACGCGATATAACGGCGAAGGTGATGCAGGCACTCAGCGGCCGCTTCCGCGCCGCCGCCGGCCTTGGCCAGGATGAAGGCGCCCTGGATGACGGCTTGCATGTGGCGGGCGAGGCTGCGCGCAGTCCAGTCGCCTGCCGCGGCATGCTTGGCCCGGGCTGCCTGGATGTCCTGCGTGAGCACGTCGATGTGGCCGCCGATGCTCGCCCCGCAGGCCGCGCCGATGTCCGGCTTGGTCGCGTAAGCTTCCTGCACCATCGTGCCGACGAGGCAGGTGAAATCGCTAAGCTCGCCCTGAAGGATGCTCAACCGGAAGTCCACATAGCCCAGCACCCGGTCCAGGGGATCGGCATGGTCGTGGTAGGCGGCGGCGGCGAAGAAGGCGCTGGTCGTTTCGGTCCAGCAGTCAGCGGCGGCGACGGCGAGCGCATCCTTTGACGCGAAGTGATGGAAGAACGCGCCCTTGGTGACGCCCGCCGCCCGGCAGAGATCATCGACCGTCGTCGCCGCATAGCCTTGCTGGCGGATCAGGGCGAACGCCGCGTCCAGCAGTTTGGCGCGGGCGTCAGGCTTGGGGGTTGGGCGGGTTCTTGCTTTCATTCGCAAAACATACCAACCGGTTGGTATGTTTGCAAGTGCGCCACAGCCGTCGCCTGAAATTTATTATTCCTGGCGGCGAGGCGTTATCGACCGAGGGAGAGCAAGGCCCGTCCGTCGGGACGGGCCTTGCGCCGGATGGGCTCAGGGGCGGATGCCGAAGCTCCGCGGGCCGGGCTTGCCGGCGTGGGCGGCGAGGCGGACGAAATCCGCGAGGAGCGGCCGGGTGTCGCGCGGATCGATAATCTCCTCGACCCAGAACGCCTCCGCCGTCCGGAACGGCGAGCGGAGCGCGTTCAGGCGATCCTCGATGCTCTGCAATTCGGCGGCCGGATCGTCGGCGGCGGCGATATCCGCCCGATAGGCCGCCTCGATCCCGCCCTCGAGCGGCAAGGAGCCCCAGCGGCCGCTTGGCCAGGCATAGCGCGTGCAGTAGCGGCCGACATGCAGGTGCGCGCCGCCCGCGACGCCGAACGCGTTCCGGACGACGATAGCGCACCAGGGCGTCGTCGTCTGGTTGACCGCCGCCATGGCGCGGACGCCGTGGCGGATCGTGGCGGCTTTCTCGGCTTCCAGGCCGATGTTGAAGCCAGGGCAGTCGGCCAGATAGACGACCGGCAGATGGAACGTCTCGGCCATGTCGACGAACCGCACCAGCTTCTGGCAGCTTTCCGACGTCCAGGCGCCGCCCATGTGCATGGGATCGCTCGCCATCAGCGCGACCGGGCGCCCATCAATGCGGGCGAGGCCGGTGATCAGGGAGCGGCCGAACATCTTCCCCATCTCGAAGAACGAGCCCAGATCGACGACGCTCTCGACGATCGGCCGCATCTTATAGGCGCGGCGCGGGTCGCGCGGGATCGCGTCGATCAGGCCAGGGTCGCGGCGCTCGGGATCGTCAGAGACGGGGCCGCGGGGCGGCATCTGGTCGATCGAGCTTGGCAGGTAGGAGAGGAACTGCCGCGCCCGCTCGAAAGCTTCCTCCTCGGTGTCGACCGCATCGTCGACGCCGCCGGCGCGGGTCTGGATCTTCCAGCCGCCCAATTCCTGCTTGGTCAGGTCCTGGCCGATGCCTTTGACGACCGGCGGCCCCGCCACGAACATGGCCGAGGTCTCCTTGGTCATGATCGAATAGTGGCTCGCGGCCAGCCGGGCGGCCCCCAGGCCCGCGACCGAACCAAGCCCCAGTCCGACAACCGGCACATGCGCCAGATTGCGCGCCATCAGGTCGAAGCGGCTGGAGGTTCCCTGGCCGCCCGGCAGGTTGGCGCGGCCCGTCGTTTCGATGGTCTTGACCGACCCGCCGCCGCCCGAGCCTTCGATGATGCGGATCAGCGGCAGCCGCAGCTCATAGGCCATGTTTTCCGCCAGATGCGGCTTTTCCTTGATCGTGGCGTCGGCGGAGCCTCCGCGCACGGTAAAGTCGTCGCCGCAGACCACGACCGGCCGGCCATCGACCGTCGCCCGGCCCATGACGCAGTTAGCCGGAAGGAAATCGGTCAGCTGATGGTTCGCGTCATAGGCGGCCTTGCCGGCGATGGCGCCGATTTCATGGAAGCTTTTCGGATCGGCGACGCCGTCGATGCGCTCCCGGACGGTCAGCCGTCCGCCATCGTGCTGGCGCTTGACCTTATCGGCGCCGCCCATCTGCTTCGCCAGCGCTTCCCGACGGCGCAGTTCCTCAAGTTCCGGTTCCCAACTCATCGCGGCATTCGTCCCTTTTTGTTTTCGGCTTCAGTTGAAAGCCTATGGGGTGATCGGGGGCGGGGCAATCGCGCCGCGCCGCCGAACCCAGCGGTCCAAGGCGCTCCCTGGCGCGCGCCCAGGCGCGGCCGGATCTAGTTGAGGTCCCGGCCGACCGCGTCCGCCACGGACGCGACGCCATCCCGCTCCAGCAGTGCCGCAAGCTCGCGCTTGATGCGGCCGATCGCCATCGGGCCGTCATAGACCAGCGCCGAATAAAGCTGGACCAGCGACGCGCCGGCCTTGATCTTGGCATAGGCGTCGGCCCCGGATGCGACGCCGCCGACGCCAATCAGCGGCAGGCGGCCGTCGATGCGCCGGGCGAACTGCATCAGCACCGCCGTCGACGGCTGAAACAGCGGCCGTCCTGACAAGCCGCCAGCCTCATTGGCGTTCGGGCTTTTGAGGCCCGGCGGGCGGGCGATCGTCGTGTTCGAAATCACGAGGCCGCCGAGGCCGCGCTCGCGGAACGACAGCGCCACGTCGGCGATCGCGGCGATGGCGTCGGCATCGAGGTCCGGTGCGACCTTGACCAGCAGGATTGGCGCCTGCTCTGGGTCGAAGGCGGCGCGGGCGGCCGTCGCGCGCTCCAGCAAGCCTGCCAGCGCCGCTTGCGCCTGCAGGTTCCGCAATCCAGCCGTGTTCGGCGAGGACACATTGATCGCGACGAAATCGGCGTCGGCGCCGAACGTGGCGATGCCCCTGGCGTAATCGTCCGCCGGGTCGGGACTATCCTTATTGATCGCAAGGTTAACGCCGACGATGCCCGTAACCCCGGTCGCCCGCGCCTTGCCGAGGCGCGCCGCCACCACAGCGTGGCCCTGACTGTTGAAGCCGAAACGGTTGATGACGGCGCGGTCCTCGGTCAGGCGGAACAGGCGAGGCTTCGGGTTGCCGAATTGCGGCAGCGGCGTCACGCCGCCGATTTCTGTGAAGCCCGGCCCAAGCCGCAGCGTTGCCGCCAGCGCCTCGCAATGTTTGTCGAACCCAGCGGCGATGCCGACGGGATTGGCGAAGCGCCTGCCGAAGACGGTCGTGGCAAGCGACGCCGGGTCGGGGCCGTCATCGCGGCCCGCAAGGCCGGCCGCGAGGGCTTTCAGGGCCAGGCGATGGGCTCGCTCGGCATCAAGCAGATGCAGCGCCTTCAGACCGAGCTTTGCGAACACTGGCCTAGTCCTTGCCGTCGCCAGCTTCGTCGTCGTCATCGTCGTCGAGCGTGAACTCGCCGTCCGCGATCCGGTCGGGCAGGGTCGCAAACAGGCTGGCCGTCACGTCCTCCCCCCGATCCGCCACCAGATCGGTGACCGCAAGATAGATCATGACCTCACACAGGAGATCGGCCTCGACGCCGGCCTCGCACGCCTTGTCCCAGGCGCCCAGGAAGAGATCCAGGGCGAGCTTTTTTTGCTGCTCTTCGCTCAAGCTGCTTTCAGCCATCAGGCGAGCGCCTGAAAGCGGCCGGTATTCGCGATGCGGCCGTCGTCCTTGACCACGGCGACATCCAGCGCCCCGTCGTTGTCGCGGGTCATGATCTCAAGGGCGTCGTCCCAGAAAACCGGCCGCTGGAGCGTGACCGAGCCTTCGAACTGCTCCCCGAGGCCTTTCAGGCGCACGGCCTCCAGATGCCATTCGATCATCTGATTGCCGGCCGTGATCGGCGCCCGGAAGCCGAAGCCCTTCGCGTATTCGGGATCGGTGTGGATCAGGTTGCGGGTCTTGCCGCAATACCCGACGACGCGCTCGGGCGTGCAGGTTTTGGCGTGCAGTAGGGTCCAGCCAGCGGCCTCGAGGGCAGCCTTGCGGCTTGCCGGGGTGTCGCTGGAAGCCGCTTTCGACTTGGGGGCATCGGTGTTGCGTTCGGGGTCGGCCATCAGCGCTGAGGGCGAGACGATCAGGGCGAGCGCGCCGTCGGCCCGCCGGAATTCGAAGCGCGCATGCATGATCCAGCCGCGGGGATGCTCGTCGATCCGGGTGAACTGGCCCGACATCCGGATGCGTTCGCCCATTGAGATCGGCAGCAAGCGGCGCACATGCTGGATCGTGTGCACGTAGCCGCGCTCGGGATGATTGTCGAACAGCGAGGAGCCAATGACGCTGATCGGCCGGCGGGCCAGAAGACCGGGATCGACTTCGCCCGGATAGACGCTCTCGTCGATCTCGGAGAAGTTCAGCATCGCCGCCTGAAACTCGGGCGCGATCTCCAGGGTTTCCTCCGGGAACGCCGCGCCGGCTGCGACGGGCGGAAAGCGCTTCTCATGGCTGGCGACTTCGGCGACGACGCAATTCGGATCGTAGAGCGGGCTGACGGCGACGGTCATGGGGGCGATGCTCCTCTGGAGGCGGCTTTCGACTATGTGCTGGCGATCATGTGCTGCAAAGTCCGGCAGGGCGCGGCTTGCTGTCAAGCGGCGGCGCTTGGATGCAGCGTGGGTCGGTAGCCGGCGCGCAGCGCCGCGACGTTCATGGGCGGCGTCAGCAGGCGCGCTTGGCCCTTGGGCCGGGCGACCGGCGGGCCGTAGCCGAAATGGGTCCAGGGTCGGAGCGAATCGCCAAGCGTCAGAGCCGGCTGCCCCTCGGCCGTCAGCACGAAGGCGCCGTCGGGCAGGCCCGCCATCGCGGCGACATGGGTCTTCAGGCGCCGGGCGCCGGGGACGGCCCGCTCCTGATGCAGCAGCCGGTCGGCTTCCGGCGCGGCGGGGCGCGGGCGGCCGAGACCCTCGGTCACGGCGGCCATCCAAGAATTATAAGCGGCGCGCCGGCATTCGGCGCAAGGTCGGTGGCCGGCGGCGAGGGCGACGGCTTCGTCCAGAAAGAACAGTTCGGTCCAGCGCCGGGGCGTCATAAGCGCGCGGCGGCGGCCCTTGAAGGCGAGCGCGCAGATGATCCAGTTCCGGTGCTTCCAGCGCGCGGCCCCAAGCGTGTAGCCGTCGCCGTGCAAGACGCCGCGATTGCCTGTATACAGGCCACGCGCCGGTACGGCCTCGATTTCGCCGGTCGGCGTGACGCGATTTTGCAAGGGGGAGGGACGTTGCATGAGCGCTTTGCCGTTGACCTTTCTGCCGAGTTCGCTATAAGTCCCGGCTTCGCGCCGCGCGCTTGGGATGAGTCTCGAGAGCAGCGGCGGTTTTTGTTGAGCATCCGGCGCAGTCAAGCGCGCCGGAGCGATCATGAGAGATGGACCGATGTTCGCAGTGATCCGCACGGGCGGCAAGCAGTACCGCGTTGCCGAGAATGACGTCATCCGCATTGAAAAGCTGGATGCCGAAGCTGGCAGCTCCGTAACCTTCGACCAGGTTTTGATGGTCGGCGGCGAAGGCGAAGCCAGGGTTGGCGCGCCGCTCGTCGATGGCGCGACGGTCACGGCGGAGCTCGTGGAGCAGATGCGCGACAAGAAGGTAATCATCTTCAAGAAGCGCCGTCGCCAGAATTCGCGCCGCAAGAACGGCCATCGCCAGCACCTGAGCGTGGTCCGCATCACCGGCATTTCCGCTTAAAGATAGGGGCACCCAAGCTATGGCTCACAAGAAGGCAGGCGGCAGTTCCAGAAACGGCCGCGACTCGGCTGGCCGGCGCCTCGGCGTCAAGAAGTTCGGCGGCGAGCTCGTCGTTCCAGGCAATGTCATCATCCGCCAGCGCGGCACGAAAGTGCATCCGGGCGAGAATGTCGGCATGGGCAAGGATCACACCCTGTTCGCGCTGGTCGACGGCAACGTGACGTTCGAAAAGAAGGCGCGCGGCCGGATGTATGTGTCTGTGCTGCCGCCGGCGAACGATGATGGGATGGCGGCCGCAGCCGAATAGGCAGGGGATGCGGGGCGCCTGACGGGCGCCTCCCCTGGTCGTGATCCGACCCCAGGGCGCCAGCGGCCCCCGGTTCAGGAAGGATACGGCTGATGCGGTTTCTCGACGAAGCCAAGATCTATGTAAGAAGCGGCAACGGCGGCGGCGGGGCGATTTCCTTCCGCCGCGAGAAGTATGTCGAGTTCGGCGGCCCTGACGGCGGCGACGGCGGCCGCGGCGGCGATGTCATCCTGCGCTGCGTCGCCAACCTGAACACCCTGATCGACTATCGCTATGCCCAGCATTTCCGCGCGAAAAGCGGCAAGGGCGGGGCGGGGCGGCAACGCACCGGGTCCGATGCCGAACCGCTGATCCTGCAAGCGCCCCCCGGCACCCAGATCCTCGACGAAGACCGCGAGACAGTGCTGGCGGACCTGACGACGCCGGGCCAGGAAGTCGTGCTCGCCAAGGGCGGCGACGGCGGCTTCGGCAACATCCGCTACAAGACCGCGACCAATCAGGCGCCCCGGAAGAACAAGCCCGGCTGGCCGGGGGAGGAGCGCTGGCTCTGGCTCCGCCTGAAGCTGATCGCCGACGCCGGCCTTGTCGGCCTGCCGAACGCCGGCAAGTCGACGTTCCTCGCGGCGGCCTCCGCCGCCCGGCCGAAGATTGCGGATTATCCGTTCACCACCCTCATTCCCAATCTCGGCGTCGTTCGCCTGGACGATCAGCGGGAGTTCGTGCTGGCCGATATTCCAGGCCTGATCGAAGGCGCCCATGACGGCGCCGGCCTCGGCGACCGCTTCCTCGGCCATGTCGAGCGTTGCGGCGCCTTGCTGCATCTGGTCGACGGCGCGGGCGACGTGGATGTCGGCGAAGCCTACCGGGTGATCAGGCGCGAGCTTGAGGCTTACGGCGCCGGCCTTGCCGAAAAGCCGGAAATCCTGGCGCTCAACAAGGTCGACGCCCTCGACGAGGCGACGATCACCGAGCGGCGCGCGGCTTTGGCGGACGCCGCCGGATGCGCGCCGGGCGACATCATCCGCCTCTCCGGCGCCGCCGGGCATGGCGTCGCGGAAGCGAAGGAAGCGCTCTGGCGCCATGCCATCAAGGGCCGTGAAGCAGCGGCCGCGCCTGCATCGGCGGCGCGCGCCCCCGATCCATCGGAGGACGGCGCGTGGTCGCCCCTCTGAACCCGCTCGGCCGGGCGAAGCGCGTCGTCGTCAAGATCGGCTCGGCGTTGCTGGTCGACGGCAGTTCCGGCGCGCTCCGCCGGAACTGGCTCGCGAGCGTCGCCGACGATATTGCGGCGCTCCGGGCGCGCGGGCAGGAAGTGGCGCTTGTCTCATCGGGCGCGATCGCGCTCGGGCGGCGGCGGCTTGGGCTTCCGGGCGGCCCGCTCCGGCTCGATGAAAGCCAGGCCGCGGCGGCTCTCGGCCAGATCGACCTGGCGGCGGCCTACAAGGACGTCTTCGATCCGCACGGCATTCCGGTCGCGCAGATCCTACTGACGCTTGGCGACACCGAAGAGCGGCGCCGATATCTGAACGCCCGCGGCACGCTCGCGACGCTGTTCCGCATGGGCGCCATCCCGGTCATCAACGAGAACGATACCGTGGCGACCGAAGAAATCCGTTTCGGCGACAATGACCGCCTCGGCGCCCGTGTCGCGGCGATGGCGAGCGCGGATGTTCTGATCCTGCTCTCCGATGTCGACGGGCTCTATAGCGCCGATCCCCGGCGCGACCCGAACGCCAGGAAACTGGAATTCGTGGCCGCGATCACGCCCGAGATCGAGAGCATGGCCGGCGCCGCCGGCAGCGATATTTCATCGGGCGGCATGCCGACCAAGCTGGCGGCGGCCCGGATCGCGCTGGACGCCGGGTGCGCCATGGCGATCGCGGACGGCCGGCGCCTCAACCCGATCGCCCAGTTGGCGGCATTGCAGGACTGTACCTGGTTCGTCGGCGACGAAACGCCGGTGCAGGCCAGGAAGCGCTGGATATCCGGCGGGCTCGCGGCCGAAGGCGAAGTGCGGATCGACGCGGGCGCCGTGCAGGCGCTGCGGGACGGCAAAAGCCTGCTGCCCGCCGGCGCCGTCAGCGTTTCGGGCGCGTTCGAGCGCGGCGCGCCGGTCGTCGTCGTCGGTCCCGATGGCCGGGAAGTCGCCCGCGGCCTCATCGCCTATGGAACGGAGGATGCGCGGCGTATCCTCGGCAAACGCTCGACGGCGATCGCCGACGAACTTGGCTACCGGGGCCGGACGGCCCTGATCCACCGCGACGATCTAAGCCTGACTGGCCGCGCCGCCGCGACGCGCCAGACGGAAGGAGCTGCATCATGAGCAGGGATAGCGCCCGCCTCGCCGCCGCCGACGATGCGCTTGACCCGGCCGAGGCCGATCGCATGCTGGCGGCGCTCGGCCAGCGCGCCAGGGCGGCCGCGCCCGTGCTGGCGCTGGCCTCGCCCGCTACGAAGACCGAGGCGCTCCGTGCGGCCGCCGCACGGATCAGGGCGGATGCGCCGACGATCCTTCAGGCGAATGCCGTCGACATGGTGGCTGCCCAGGCAAAGGGCCTCTCCGGCGCCATGCTGGACCGGCTGATGCTCGACGCGGGCCGTCTGGAAGGCGTCGCGACCGGCCTCGAAGCCGTCGCCGACCTGCCAGACCCCGTCGGCCGCGTGCTGGCGGACTGGACCAGGCCGAACGGCCTCAAGATCCAGCGCATCTCCGTGCCGCTCGGCGTCGTCGGCGTCGTCTACGAATCCCGGCCGAACGTGACGGCGGACGCGGGCGGGCTGGCGCTGAAGGCCGGCAATTGCGTGATCCTGCGCGGCGGATCGGAAAGCGCCCATTCGTCGGCGGCGATTGTCGATGCGCTCCGCATCGGCATCGCCGCGGCCGGATTGCCGGCAGATGCGATCCAAACGGCCCCGACCCAGGACCGCGCGTTTGTCGGCGCGATGCTGCGCGGCCGCGGCGCCATCGACGTGATGGTGCCGCGCGGCGGCAAAAGCCTGGTGGCGCGGGTCCTTGAAGAAGCGAAGATGCCGGTGATCGGGCATCTGGAAGGCCTCTGCCATGTATATGTGGACGGCGCGGCGGATCTGGCGAAAGCCCGGGCCGTCGTCGTCAACGCCAAGATGCGGCGGACAGGCGTCTGCGGCGCGGCGGAGACATTGCTGGTCGACCGGGCCATCGCGGATCGGGCGCTCCAGCCGTTGATCCGGGATCTGCTGGCGGCGGGCTGCGCCGTGCGCGGCGACCAGGCGTCCCTCGCGGCCGATGCGCGCGTGACGTCGGCTGCGCCGGCCGATTGGGATACGGAATATCTGGACGCGATCATTTCGGTCCGGGTCGTCGAAGGCCTCGATGGCGCGCTCGCCCATATCGCGCGCCATGGCTCTGGCCACACGGACGCGATCATGACCGAGGACAGGAACATCGCCGAGCGGTTCGTCAACGAAGTCGATAGCGCCATCGTCGTCGTCAATGCATCGACGCAATATGCCGATGGCGCCGAGTTCGGCTTCGGGGCGGAGATCGGCATTTCGACCGACAAGTTTCACGCGCGCGGGCCGGTCGGCGCGGCGCAATTGACGAGTTTCAAGTATGTCCTCACCGGCGACGGTCAGACCCGGCCGTGAAGCGGGGCGGGTCGGGCTGCTGGGCGGCTCGTTCAACCCTGCTCACGCCGGTCATCTGCATATCAGCCGGGTCGCGCTGAAGCGGCTTGGGCTGGATGCGGTCTGGTGGCTGGTTTCGCCCCAGAATCCGCTGAAGCCGACGGCGGGGATGGCGCCGCTCGCGGAGCGCATGGCGAGCGCCCGGGCCGCCGCCCGGCATCCGCGCATTCACGTGACGGACATAGAACGGTCGCTGAACAGTCGCTATACGGCGGATACCCTGAAACGGCTGCGACGCCGGTTTCCCCACGTGGAGTTCGTCTGGCTGATGGGCGCCGACAACATGACCCAGATTCCCCGCTGGCGACGGTGGGCCGAAATCTTCGATACCGTGCCGGTTGCCGTGATCGCGCGGCCGGCCTATTGTTGGAACGCTATGCATGGTAAGGCAGCCTCGCGATTCCGCCATGCGCGGATTCCGGACCGGGCGGCGAAGACCCTCGCCAATCGCGCCGCGCCCGCATGGACTTATGTAACCACCCGTCTGCATCCGGCGTCCGCGACTGAAATTCGCAGAGGCCGGCAGACTCCTTTTGGAGGACCCAAAGCATACTGAGCGAACAGGCTTCCCTGTCGACTGCCCCGCCGGCTGAGCCGGTCGCGGTCGACGTTCCCGGCCAGACCCCGAACCGCAAGCTGCTGGAACTGGTTCTGGAACAGCTTGACGACGACAAGGCCGAAGATGTCACGGTGATCGACATGGGCGGCAAGTCCGCCATGTGCGATTTCATGGTGATCGCATCCGGCCGGTCGGCGCGTCAGGTCAGCGCCATCGCCGAACATCTGATCGAGATGCTGAAGCCCTTGCTGCCCGCGACCCCGCCTGCGGAAGGCTTGACCCAGGGCGACTGGGTGCTGGTCGACGGCGGCGATGTCGTCATCCACGTCTTCCGCCCGGAAGTCAGGGCGTTCTATCGCCTGGAGCGGATGTGGGGCATGGACACGCCCGATCTCTTGGCGATGGAGATGGCGCCGGAAATGCCGCCTGTCGCCCAGTATGATGCGGCGGAGGACGAATAGTCGCGTCTGACGATTGTCGCGGTCGGCCGGGCGCGCGGCGAGCCGGAAGCCCGCCTGGTCGATCGCTACCTGGAGCGGATGCGGCCGAAGCCTGTTCTCATCGAACTGGACGGCCGCAAAAGCCGGGACGCGGCCGATGAATGGCGCCGGATCGAAGCGGCCATCCCAGCCCAGGCCGTCCGGGTCGTGCTCGACGAGCGCGGTCGGGACCTGACCAGCGAAGCCCTGGCGGCCCGGTTGGGCGCGTGGCGCGACGACGGACGCGACATCGCCTGCATTATTGGCGGCGCCTACGGGCTGACAGACGAAGCGCGCGGGTCTGCCGATCTGCTGCTGGCGTTCGGCAGCTTGACCTGGCCGCACCTCCTGGCGCGCGCCATGTTGGCGGAGCAGCTTTATCGCGTGCAGGAAATCTTGGGCGGACGGCCTTATCACCACGGCTGAGCAAGGCTAGTCTCCCCCGATCGAAATCGGGGGGCTGAAGCGTCATGGCGGATGCGAGAGACGGGCACGTCACCATTATCGGGGCCGGAATCGTCGGCGCGTCCGCCGCGCTGCATCTGCTGCAGGACGGCTGGCGGGTCACGATCGTCGACCCCGAGGCGCCGGGCTCGCAGACATCCTACGGCAATGCGGGCGCGATCAGCCCGCAGTCGATCAACCCGATGGCCGGGCCGGGGGTACTGAAGCAGCTTCCGGGCTGGCTGCTGGATCCCCTGGGACCGCTCGCCCTGAAATGGCGCTATCTGCCAAAGGCGATGCCGTGGCTGATGAAATTCGTCGCCGCCGGATCGTCGGCGAAGATCGCCGCGCAATCGGACGCGCTCGCCGCCCTGCACGCGCCGGTGATCGACGCCCACGAGGCCCTGGCCGAACTGGCTGGCGTGAAACACCTGATCCATCGCCAGGGCGCGCTCACGGTCTATGAGACAGAGGCGGCGTTTCTGGGCGATGCCGCGGGCCGCGACCGGCAGCGGGCCAAGGGCCATGAGATCCACGAGCTTGGGCCGGATGAGATCGCACAACTGGAGCCGGGCCTCGCGCCCATCTTCAAGCGGGCGACCTGGGCGCCGAACAGCGGCCACACCGTCAATCCGGGGGCCTTGACCGAAGCTTATGCCGCGACCGCCCGCCATATGGGCGCGGAGATCGTCCTGGCGCGCGCGCTTGGCTTCGAGATCGGTCCGGAGGGGCCGACCGTGCTGAAGACCGACCGGGGCGACCGGCCGCTCGACCGGCTGGTCATCGCGGCCGGCGCGTGGTCGGCCCGGTTGTCGGCGCAATTGGGCGAGGGGTTTCCGCTGGAGAGCGAGCGCGGCTACCACATGATGCTGCCTTCGCCCGGCTTCACGACCCGCCGGCCGGTCAGCTTCAACGAACGCAAGTTCATGACGACGACCATGGAAAAGGGCCTTCGCCTCGCCGGCACGGTCGAGTTTGCCGGCCTCGATGGGCCGCCGACCTGGGGCCGGGCCGACAAGCTGCTGCGCCACGCCCGCGAGGTCTTTCGCGAGGTCGACCTTGCCGGCGCCGAGCGCTGGATGGGCCAGCGGCCGGCGACGCCGGATTCGCTGCCGGTAATCGCAGGCTCCGGAAAGCATCGCCGGGTGTTTTACGCCTTCGGGCATGGGCATCTGGGACTGACGGGCGGCGCGATCACAGGCGAGCACATCGCCAGCCTCGTCGCGGGCCGCGCGCCGTCGATCGACCTGTCGCCCTTCAGGATTGATCGCTACTGAGCGCGGCTTGCTTAAGATCCTGGAGCGCCAATGCGGCCCAGGATCGCGTCATGGCTCGCGAAAACGCGGTCGGCGCCGGCGGCGAAGAGCCGGCCGTGGAGGCCGGGGTCGGCGTGGCCGCCGCCGGTGAAGCCCCAGACCCTCATCCCCGCGGCGACGCCGGCTTTGACGCCGTTGGCGCTATCCTCGATCACGATGCAATCCCTCGGTTCGACGCTCAGGCGCTCCGCGGCGAACAGGAAAAGATCGGGCGCGGGCTTGCCGTGGGCGACCATGGCGCTGGAATAGATATGGGGCGTGAAATGGCCTGCAAGCCCCGTCATCGCAAGCTTGCGGGCGAGGGCGTCGGGCGTGCTGGATGAGGCGACCGCCTTCGGCGCGTCGAGCGCCGCCAGCAGGTCCGTGATGCGCTGGACCGGCGCCAGTTCGGTTTCGAAGCGGCGCCAGCATTCCTCGGCGCGGCGCGCAAACAGCGTTTCCGGGAATGCGCCCCGGCCAAGCGCGCCATAGTCGGCTGCGAGCGCGGCCTGAAAGTCCCGGTCGGACATGCCGACGAAGCGCGCCTGGTAGTCGGCCAGCGGATAGGTCAGGCCGATGTCGGCCAGCAGCGCCCGCTCCACATCGATATAGATCGCCTCTGAATCGATCAGGACGCCGTCGCAATCGAAGATGTATGCGGCTTGGACCATGGCGGGCCTCTCCTGCAAGCGGCGGCGTCAATCGGGCGTTCTGACGTCGGGCGGAACGACTGGCGCTATCGGCGCAACGGCGGGCGCGCCTGTGTCGCGCCCTGGCGTGACGATGCCGCCGGATACGACGAGCTTGATGCCTTCCTCGATCGTCATCGCGAGCGGCCGCACATCGTCCTTCGGCACGAAGAGCAGGAAGCCGGATGTGGGGTTCGGCGTCGTCGGCAAGAACACATTCACCAGGTCGCGCGCCAGCTCGCGCTGAATTTCGCCTTTGGTGGGGCCGCTGACGAACCCGACGGCCCAGATGTTCTTGCGCGGATACTCCACCAGCACGACCTGCCGAAAGGCGGTCGCCCGTTGGGCCAGCACGGTCTCCAATATCTGCTTGATGGCGCTGTAGACGCTGCGCACGACCGGCATGCGGCCCAGGATGCGTTCGCTGGTCTTGACGAACAGTCGCCCGACCAGGCCCGCCGTGAGCGCGCCGATGACGATCAGGCCCAAGAACACCACAATCAGGCCAAGGCCGGGGATGGCGATATCCGGGTAAAGCGACGGCGGAATCAGGTGCCGCGCCGTCGCCTCGAAGAACTTCAGAATCTGCCAGGAAATCCAGACCGTTATGGTGATCGGCGCCGTCACCAGAATGCCGGTCAGCAGGTAATTCCGCAGGCGGGCATTGAACAGCGCGCGCCAGATCATCAATCGTCGGGCAATACCGCGCCTCGGCTTCGGCCGGGTCGGCGGCGGGGCGATCGCCATGAGTCGAACATTCCCTTGCTTCGGTATGAGTACAATAGGGCTAGGCCGGAATGTTGACCAGATCATGACCGACGATGCGTTGCGGTTAAGCCCTTTCGCTGAAGCGGTTTGCGCAGTTATGCTGCGCCTTAAGATTTCGTTAAGCATCGAGAGACCGAAGCCCCATGCCGAACCAGCCGCTTTATGCCGCGACGTGGCCCGAGCTCCAGTCGCGGCTGTCCGCTCCGGGGGGCGCCCAGGCGCTGGCGGAGCAGGCGCTGGACGCCATTCAGGCTTCGGCTGGGTCGAACGCCTACAGGACGGTCAACCCGACCCGCGTCCGGGCCGAGGCCGCCGCCGCCGACGCGCGCCGGTCGATCGACGCCGGCGCGCCCGTCCTGACGGGCCTGCCGATCAGCGCCAAGGACCTCTACGTGGTCGAGGGCTACGATACCTTCGCTGGCACGACCAGGGCGCTGGATGGGCATTTCCCGGCGGAAGGCCCTGTCGTGCGCGGCCTCCGGGACGCGGGCGTCGTCATCATGGGCAAGACGCACACGGTGGAGTTCGCGTTCGGCGGCATCGGCACGAACCCCCATTATCCGACGCCGATCAATCCCTGGGACAAGGCTGCGGACCGGGTTTCCGGCGGGTCCAGTTCCGGCGCGGGCGTCAGTTTGTGGACCGGAACCGCCGTTCTCGCCCTTGGGTCGGATACGGCGGGCTCCGTCCGCGTCCCGGCGAGCTTCACGGGCGCCATCGGCCTGAAAACCTCCCACGGCCGCTGGTCGCTCGACGGCATCGTCCCGCTGTCGCCGACCCTGGATACGGCCGGATATCTGGCGCTTGACGCCGAGATCGTCGCCGAAGCCTTCAAGGCGATCGATCCCATCGCCAAGGCGGACCCAGGCTTCATCCGGCGCGCCTGGCCGGGCGCCGTCGCCGGGGTGACCCTTGGCGTGCTCCGCCAGGCCTATGACGGCGCCGAACCCGGCATCGCGGAAGCTGTCGACCAGGCCCTGAAGGAACTGGAAGCGGCCGGCGCCATCCTGAAGGACGTGACCTTGCCGGAAGTCGAGCAGGCGCTCGATCTCTTCAAGGTCGGCGGGGTCGCGGGCATCGAGTTCGCGGCCAATATCGCCAACCGGTTCCCCGAATGGCGCGAAACGCTGGACCCGAACGTGTTGCAGCGTTTCGCCGCGATCGAGAAGGCGACGGCGGTCGAGTATCTCCGCCGGCTGGACGCCCTGGCGGCGATGCAGGCGTCCGCGGCGGCGGCCATGGACGCGGCGGGCGTCGCCGCGCTGGTCGGCCCGACCGTACCGATCGCGCCGCCGACCGTGCAGGAAGTCGCGGCCGGCGACCGCTATGTCAACCGGAACATGCTGGCGCTCCGCAACACGGTCGTTGGCAATTTCCTGAAGCTCAGCGGCTTCACGATCCCGGCGGGCAAGGACGCCCAGGGCCTGCCGGTCGGCTTGCAGGTCATGACCCGCGACGGCGCGGATATCTACGCTGTCGGGCTACTGCTGGCCTGCCAGCGCGTCCTTGGCCGCCCCTATGACCGCCTCGGCGCGCCGCCGAAGGCCGCCTGACCTCACGCGCGGAAAGGAACCGCTTCATGGCCTATGCGCCCTTCGATCTCTCGTCGAAAAAAGTTCTGATCACCGGCGGCAACAGCGGCATCGGCCTCGGCATGGCCGAAGCGGTAGCGGACGCCGGCGCGGATGTCGTCATCTGGGGCACGAACGCGGAGAAGCTCGCCGACGCCGAGGCCAACCTGAAAGGCCGGGGCGTCAAGGCCAAGGGCATGCAGGTCAATGTCGCGAGCGAGGCCGATACCGCGCAGAAGTTTGCCGAAACCGTCAGTTTCCTCGGCCATGTCGACGCCTGCTTCGCCAATGCCGGCGTCTCCTCGAACCGGCGCGCCACGAAAGACGGTTTCGCCGCCATGTCGTTCGAGGAATGGCGCCGGGTGTTGGACGTCAATCTGGATGGCGTCTTCTTCACGCTTCGCGCGGCCGCCAAGCACATGGTGGCGCGCGGTCAGGGCGGCTCGCTCGCGGTCACCTCTTCGCTCGCGGCGATCATGGGGCAGGCGCGAGGCGAGCATTATGGCGCGACCAAGGGCGCGGTGATCTCGGTCTCGCGGGCGCTTGCGGTCGAGTACGGCCGCCACGGCATCCGTTCGAACGCGATTCTGCCGGGCTGGATCGAATCGCCGATGACCCACAACACCCTCGCCTGGGACCGCTTCCAGGAAGCGGTCCTGCCGCGGGTGCCGGCCGGCCGTTGGGGCGAGAAAGAGGACTTCGGCGGCATCGCTGTCTACCTCGTCAGCGACGCCAGCCGCTACCACTCCGGCGACACCTTCGTGATCGACGGCGCCTATTCGCTGTTTTAGAGGATTTTCCGATTATGGCCGACCTGGTCACCTTGAACTGGACGGAGCGCGCCGAAGGCGGGCGGGTCGCGCGGGTCGTGATCAACGATCCGCGGCGCCTGAACGCCATGGGCCGCGACCTGATGGCGGCGTTTCTCGCGGTCATGGAGACCGTGTCGCTGACCGACGATTGCCGCTGCGTCATCGTCGAAGGCGCGGGCGGCCGGGCGTTCGTCGGCGGCGCGAATATCTTTGAACTGGCGGAACTGACCTCGGCGACGGCGCGCGCGTTCATCACGACCGTCCACCGCTGCTGCGACGCCCTGCGGTCCTGTCCGGCCCCGGTGATCGCCAAGGTCGACGGTTTCTGCATCGGCGCCGGCATGGAGCTGGCCGCCGCGGCGGACCTTCGGGTCGCGAGCGACACGTCGATTTTCGGGATGCCGGAAGTCGCCGTCGGTCTGCCGTCGGTCGTCGAGGCGAGCTTGTTTCCGGGTCTGATCGGCTGGGGCAAGACCCGGCAGATGATGCTGACCGGCGAGAACATCAACGCCGAAACCGCCGAGCGTTGGGGCTTCGTCGAGGCGGTCGCGGCCAAGGGCGCGCTTGAAACCGCCGTCGAACGCTTCGTCGCGCCCATCGTCAAGGCCGGTCCCAGGGCCGTCCGCACGCAGAAATCGCTGATGCGCAGTTGGGAGGCCATGAGTCCGGTCGACGCCGCCCGCGCCGGCATCGAAGCGCTTGCGGGCGCATTCGATGGCGACGAGCCGAAGCGCCTCGCGGGCGCCGTCGTCGCCGAATTATTGGAAAAACGCCGCCACAAGGGGAAGTCAGCATGAACAAGGTTGTTATCCGGTCGCCGAAGGTGCCAGAGACCGGCGGTCCCTTCAGCTTGTGCGTCCGGCGCGGCGACATGGTTTACGTGTCGGGCCTGCCGCCGTTCCAGGAAGATTTCTGCGAAGGCCTCCGCCTGGCGCGGGAAACCGGGGCACCCTTGCAGAAGTATCAGCGGAAGTCCATCGAGGACGAAACCGTCATCGTCATGAACCACCTGAAGTGGCTCCTGGAGGAAGCAGGCTCCGGGCTGGAGCACATGCTGAAGGTCGTGGTCTGGCTGCGCGACCAGAAGGAACAGGCCGTGTTCGACAAGATCTATCGGAGCTATTTCGACGGCGTCGACGATCTGCCGACGCGCACCCGCATCCAGGCCGGCGGCACGCCGTTCGATTGCGGCCTCGAGATCGACGCCATCGCTTATGTCCCGGACGCCAAGGGCTGACGCGATGACGTGGAACGGTCAGAATCGCACAGTCACCGGCGCGGGCCTGCAACCGCTCAGCCGCATTGTCGGGATGGCGGTCTATGGCTTCGACGGAGCGGTCAGGCCGGGCGAGCGCGAAGCGAGGCGCCTGCGGCGCGCGCTCAAGCATCGCCGGCTCATCTGTCTTCGGCGCCAGCCAGCGTCCGTCGATGGGACGCGGCGGCTGGCGGCCGATCTCTGCGGCGCGGAACTGGGCGGCGTGCTTGCCGCGCCGGCCAATCTCAGGCTGGGGGATGGCATCGGCTTCGCCGACCGCGATCTCCAGTCCCGACTGGGCGATGTGCGGCCGGAGTTCGCCTATCGCCACCGCTGGCAGGCGGGCGATGTGCTTATCTGGACGCGCCGGCTGGCGTTGATCGGCTAGCGCCGCAATGTCGGCCGACTACCAGGAAATCGCCGTGCCCGACGGCATGCTGGCGGAGGTCGTGACCCACCTGGAAATGCGCGCTCCGCCGCCCGATCTGACGCCGTCCGACCTGGCGCCATGCGCTGGCCCCTGGCGGGTGGAGCGCCGCCTCAAGCCCGATCTCGATTGGTATCTCGGACTCTACCGCACGATCGGCGCCGCCTGGCTTTGGCAAAGCCGGCTTGTGACGCCAAGAGGCGAAATCGCGGCGATTCTGCGCGATCCGGGGAACGAGGTTTACGTATTGCGGCGGGAAGCGGCGGATGTCGGCCTGCTGGAATTGGACTTCCGCGTCGCCCATGAGGTCCAGATTGCATTCTTCGGCGTCGCGGCGAGCGAGATCGGCGGCAAGGCCGGCCATTGCCTGATGCGGGCGGCTCTGGCGCGCGCCTGGCGGGACAGCCCCAGCCGGGTCTGGCTGCACACCTGCACTCACGACCATCCGCACGCGCTGCCATTTTACCTTCGCCACGGCTTCCGGGCCTATCGGCGGACGGTCGGCATCTTTCCCGATCCGCGTCTGCTTGGGGTGCTGTCGAAGGACGCGGCTTTCCACATTCCGGTTATCGGCGATGTCTGAGATCGGATTATTTGATCGATATCATGAAGATAGAGGATGGGCTGCGCGCTCGCTTGAGCGCGCCATCCTCTAGCCCTATGGTGATCGCTTGCGCCGTCCGTTGCCATGTGAGCTCCCCTTTGTATGTCGAATGATACGCCGAATGGGTTGACCGCCCTGGAAGCCGCTGCCGCAATTGCGCGTGGCGACCTGACGTCCGAAGCGCTGACCCGCGCTTGCCTGGACAGGATCGCGCTGCGCGACGAGCAGGTCGGCGCCTGGACCTACCTCGATCCGGAGGCCGCCCTGGCCGAGGCGCGCGCCCGGGACGCCGAAAAGCCCCGGAGCATCCTGCATGGCGTGCCGTTCGGGGTGAAGGACATCATCGACATGGCCGGCGCGCCGACGCGCATGGGCTCGAAGATCTATGCCGACGCCCAGCCGGAGATCGGCGACGCCGCCGCCGTCGCGCTGGCGCGGCATGCGGGCCTGGTGCCGCTTGGCAAGACGGTCACGACGGAATTCGCGCTCCGGACGGCCGGCAAGACCCGCAACCCGTTGCGCCCAAGCCATTCGCCGGGCGGGTCGTCCTCCGGCTCTGCCGCGGCGGTCGCCGACTTTCAGGTTCCCCTGGCGATTGGCACCCAGACCGGCGGCTCGGTCATTCGGCCGGCCTCCTATTGCGGCGTCGTCGGGTTCAAGCCGACATTCGGGCGGATTCCGCGCGCCGGCGTCAAAAGCGTTTCGGAATCCCTGGACACCATTGGCGTCTTTGCCCGCGATGTCGCCGACGCGGCGGCCTTCGCTGCGATCCTGGAAGCCATCGAGGGGCCGGCATTGGCGACGTTGACGCGCCCAAGGCTCGCCTTCGCGCGCACGCCCGCCTGGCCGCATCTCTCCCAGGCCGCCCACAAGGCAGGCCGCGACGCGATCGATCGCGCCCGCGCCGCCGGCGCCAGCGTGCTGGAAGTCGAACTCCCGCCGGCCTTCCGGGAGGCGCTTGACGCCCAGGCGGCGATCCAGAGCTATGAAGCGTCGCGGTCGCTTGCCTACGAACTGCGCTTCCGGTCCGACGATGTCAGCCGCGCGCTGAAGGATTATGTCGCGGCCGGGGCGGAGATGACGCGGGAACGCTATGACTGGGCCCGCAATATCCAGGCCTCCTGCCGCGCGGTGATGTGGCCGATGTTCGCGGAGATCGGCGTGTTGGTGACCCCATCGGCGCCGGGCGAAGCGCCGCCGAACCCGACCGATACCGGCTCCCCCGTCGCGAACCAGATCTGGACCATGGTCGGCGCCCCTGTCGTCAACGTGCCGGGCGTGTTCGGGCCGGATGGGCTGCCGATCGGGATGCAGGTCATCGGGCCGTCCGGCCGAGCGGCCGGAACGCTCGCCCATGCCGCCTGGCTGCAGGATGCATTGAAGAAGGACGCCTAGATGGATGCCCTCGAAATCGGCAAGGCGATCGCCGCTGGCCGACTGACCGCCGTCGCGGCGTTGGAGGCGGCGTTCCTGCGGATCGACGCCCGCGACAAGGATGTCGGCGCGTGGCAGGCGATCGACCGCGACCAGGCGTTCGCCAATGCGGCGGCGCGGGACCGGGAACAGCCCCGCAGCCCGCTTCATGGCGTCCCGGTCGGCGTCAAGGATGTCCTCGACACAGCCGACCTGCCGACGGCCTATGGCTCCCCGATCTATGCGGGCGCGCGGCCCCTGGCGGACGCCGCCTGCGTCGCCTTGCTCCGCGAGGCGGGTCTTGTCGTGATCGGCAAGACCGTGACGACCGAGTTTGCGATGCGGACCCCCGGCAAGACGCGCAACCCCCACAATTTGGCGCACACGCCGGGCGGATCGTCCTCCGGCTCGGCCGCCGCCGTCGGCGACGGGCAGGCGCCGCTCGCGATCGGGACCCAGACCTCGGGTTCGGTCATCCGTCCGGCCGCGTTCTGCGGCGCCGTCGGCTTCAAACCCACCTGGGGAACCGTGCCGCGCGCCGGCCTGAAAATGCTGGCGGAAAGCCTGGACGTGATCGGCGCCATGGCGACGACGCCGGCCGCCGCGCACGCGCTCGTGCAGGCGATGGCCGGCGCGACGATCGATCCGGCAGCCCCTGCTGCCAGCCCGCCGCGCTTCGGCATCTGCCATACGGCCGCCTGGCCGACGGTCGAGCATGCCAGCGCCGCGGCGCTCGACGAAGCCGCGGACCGGGCGCGGCAGGCGGGCGCCACGGTCGTCGACGTGGAGCTGCCGACGCCGTTCGGCAAAGCGCTCGACGCCCATGACATCGTCATGACCTACGAAGCGCGCCGCATGCTGGCCCATGAGCGGACCCGACATTGGGACGCGTTGTCGCCGGCGTTCCAGGCCGTGCTTGAGCGCGGCGCCGCTGCGTCCGATGCGGACTATCGGCAGGCGCTCGACGTCCGCGCCGAATGCCGCGCGACCCTCGCGGAAGCTTTCCGGTCGGTCGATGTCCTCTTGACCCCCGCGGCCCCGGGCGAGGCGCCGGAGGGGCTGGCGTTTACGGGCTCGCCCGATTTCAATCGCATCTGGACGTTCGCCGGCGCGCCCTGCGTCACGGTTCCGGGCTTGACAGGACCGAAGGGCTTGCCGGTAGGCGTTCAGATCATCGGGATGCTCGGCGACGACGCCCGCGCGATCGCGGCGGCCGGCTGGCTGCACGCTTTGCTTCATTGAACCCGGGGGAAACGACATGACGCCGGACCTGGCGAGCGCTGTCGCGGCGCAGAGCGATTTCACCGCCGATGTCTTCGACCGCCTGCGCGCTGCGAGCGTCGATGTGCGCGGCGTCACTCGCGCCAGCTACGGCAAGGGCGAGCAGGCGGCCCACGCGTTGATGGCGGAGACCGCGCGCGGCCTTGGCCTCGAGATCGCCCAGGACGCGGCGGCGAACACCTACATGACCTGGCCGGGCCAGGACCGCTCGAAGCCCAAATACATGGTCGGCTCCCATCTGGACTCCGTGCCCCAGGGCGGGAACTTCGACGGCGCGGCCGGCGTCGTTGCGGGACTGACGGCGATCCGGGCGTTGCAATCCATCGGTCATCGGCCGGAGCGCGATATCACGGTGATGGGCGTGCGCGCCGAGGAAAGTTGCTGGTTCGGCGTCTCCTATATCGGCAGCCGGGCGGCGCTTGGGGTTCTGCCGGACGGCTCACTGGAGACGGCGAAGCGCATGGACGACGGCGTCTCCCTGGCCGAGCATATGGCGGCCTGCGGCGGCGATCCCGACCGGGTCAGGGACGGCGCGCCCTATCTGGCCGTCGCCGATATCGCCGCATTCCTGGAGCCGCATATCGAGCAGGGACCGGTGCTGGTCGAGGAAGGATTTCCGGCCGGAATCGTGACCGGGATTCGCGGCAACAGGCGGTTTCCGAACGCGGTCTGTCTGGGCGAATATGCCCATTGCGGCGGGGCGCCCCGGCGGGTGCGCCATGATGCCGTGGTCGCCGCGACCGCATTCGTGCAGGCGATGGACCGGCTCTGGGACGAAGCCGAGGCGAAGGGCGAGGATTTCGCCTGCACCATCGGCAAGTTCCAGACCGACGCCGAACGCCACGCCATGACCGTGATTTCGGGGAAGGTCGCCTTCACCCTGGACATGCGGAGCGTCGATCCGGCGGTGCTGACGCGATTGGAGGCGCGGGTCCCGGCGCTGGCGGCGGATATCGCCGCGCGCCATGGCGTGACCTTCGACCTGGGCGCCATCACGCGGGCCGCGCCCGGCGTCATGGACGGCGCCCTGATCGACCGATACCGGGCGGCGTCGGCGGCGCTTGGCGTGCGGGCGATGGATATTCCCAGCGGCGCCAGCCACGATTCGGCGGCGTTCGCCGATGCCGGCGCGCCGACCGCGATGCTGTTCATCCGCAATGCCAATGGCAGCCACAATCCCGACGAGGCCATGACCATTCCGGACTTCATCGAGACAACCAAACTTCTGACGGCGGCGCTTGCCGTTTAGGCGGCCTTTACCATGCCTGGCGCAGCTTCGGGATTGAACCCGGCGCGATGAAAGCTGCAGGCTATGCCGATCGAAACCCGAACGATAATTTTCGACCAGGAAGAGCTGGTGTCGGCGGCCTATGCCTATTGCAGCCGCCAGGAAACGAAGCCGCCGCCGGGCCGTCTGATCAGCGTCGTGCCGGGGACTGCAAACATGGATAATGTACGCCTGCGCTTCACAGGCGATGGCGATGGCTTTCGCGAGCTTGACCTGACCTATATCGAGATGGCGGCGGCGTTGATCCTGCATTGCCGGACGTCCGGCGTGCCCTTGCCGCGTTACGGCCGGAAACGCCTCACCCCTGCCGGCGAAGGCATGGCCCTGATGATCCGGATGCCGGAATTCGGCGGTTCCGCAATTGTCGAAACCAAGCGCGGCGACATCCCGTTGGCGACGATCTAAATCAAACCAACCTTAGGAACAATCGCCTAATATTGGATAATTTGATCGATATCAATTAGATAGAGCATGGCGCGTCCGCCTGGACGCGCCATGCTCTAGGACCCAGCCGGTCGCGGCGCGGTAATCAGCGCTGGCGTCCCGACCGCATTCGACGGATGGGCGGGCTCGACAATTCGAGCTGGATCGATCGGGAATACGCCGGTGGGCCGCATTTCAAGGACTTCGAGCGGGCGCAGCGCCAGACCGGCGGCTGACATCCGGACCGGACCGGCAGCGCCGATCACTTCGCCCTGCGCTTTGATCGCGGCCGGCGGAATGGGGCGGGCCGTCGGTGCGGCGCTGGCGGCGAGCGCCAGTTTCACCGTGTCATAGGCGACGGCCGCGAGTTCCGACGGAAATTTTCCGAACGATGCTTCATAGCGATTGTCGAAGGCCTCGGAAGCGGGCGGGGCGGCAAAGCGGCCGTTGTGCAGTTCCCTGGCGCGGGCGGGATCCATATCGAGCCAGCCCGAGAGGCCAAGCAGGCGAACGCCAGACGCTTCGGCGTCATACAACTGGAACATGGGCGCCACGGTCGAAAGCTCGCCGCCCCGGATCGTCAGCAGCACGGCGTTGACGGCGCCGCCGCCAAGCGGGCCTTCGGCCGCATAGCGGGCGACGACGGCGTTGATGGCGCTTTCGCGAACGGCGCCGGCGGCGATCAGGCCCTGAAATTGTTCCGCCAGCGACTGGAAGAGCGGCCGCTCCTGCGGCGGCCGCGTCACGGCGAGCCGTTGCAACTCGCCGCCCGGATTGGGCGACGCCGACAATTGGGCTTTCAGGCGCCCGGCGGTTTCCGTCCGCTCTGCCTGCCGGCCGCGCGCATTCAGCACGTCCTGCACATTGCGGGCGATGTCCGTGTAGCTGGTGCCGGCGTCATAGAGAGCCGGGCGGATGAAGAGCCCCGGTTCGGCGGCGTCCTCGCGGTTGGCCTGGCTCAGCGCGGCTTCGCCGGTCGCGTCCGCCTTGCCGAAGACCGCTATCGTCGCGGCCCCGTTCGCCGCCGCATGCTGGACGATGCGCGCGGTCTCGACCTGCACCGCATGTCCCATGATCAGCACATGGGAGCTTGCGACCGACCCATCGTTGGAGAACGACAAGGCGGTCAAATTGGCGGCCTGGAGTTTCGGCGCCACGCCTGCCGCATTCTTGCCGAACAATGGGCCGATCACAATATCCGCCTCGGCGGCGATCGCCGCTTTGAGGGCCGCCGTTGTCTTTGCAATGTCGCCGGCCGTATCGAAGGCGAGGATCTCTGCCGATCCGCTTGGGGCCTCCAGAAGGCCCATCGCGGCGCCATTGGAGAGATCGCGCCCGGCATCCTGGAATTCGCCGGAGAGGGGGGCCAGCAAGGCGATCCGGATCGGCCCGACGCGCAGGGGCGCGACCGGCGTCGACGGGGCCTGCACGCCTGCAATGCGCGGCGGCGGCGTCACCGTCGTCGGCCGCGTCGCCCGATTGGCTGAATGGGAGGCGTCGCAGGCGGCCAGCGCCAAAGCTATCGCCGCCACCCCGCCGAACCGGCACATCTGCCGGATATTTATCGCTCGCCGCATATCAAAGGCTCTCCTATCGCTCGCCTCGCCCCGGACTGTCGGGTTATCGCCCGCCGACTGGACAGGGGCAAGGCCGACGGCGCATCGTAAAGCCAGATCTAGACCATTGTGAGGCATAGGGCATGACCAGGATTGCGATTATGGACGACTATCACGGCGTGGCGATGTCGCTCGCGGATTGGAGCGGCCTCGACGTCACCGTCTTTCGGGATCATACGGCGGACCCGGCGCGGGTTATCGAGCGGCTGCTGCCGTTCGACATAATCTGCCCGATGCGGGAACGCACGCTGTTGAGCCGCGAGGTGATCGAAGCGCTGCCGAACCTGAAATTGATCGCGACCACCGGCATGCGGAACGCCGCGATCGATATGGCCGCCTGCCAGGATCGGGGCATCGCCGTCACAGGAACTTCCGGCTCCGCGACGCCGACGCCGGAACTGGCGATGGGCTTGATCCTCAGCCTCGCCCGGTCGATCCCCCAGGAAGGCCGCGGCATGCGCCAGGGGCTCTGGCAGACGACTGTCGGCAGAAGCTTGAACGGCGCGACGCTGGGGCTGTTGGGTCTCGGCAAGCTCGGCCAGCAGGTCGCCGGCTATGCCCGGGCCTTCAACATGAACCTGATCGCCTGGAGCCAGAATCTGACTGCCGAACGGGCCGCGGAGCACGGCGCGACGCTCGTCGACAAGGCGACCCTGTTCCGCGATTCGGATTTCATCTCGATCCACCTGGTGCTGGGCGAGCGGACGCGCGGGCTGGTCGGCGCGGCCGACCTCGCGCTGATGAAGCCGACCGCCTATCTGATCAACACCTCACGCGGCCCGATCGTCGACGAAACGGCGCTGCTGAAGGCGCTGCAGGAACAGACGATCGGCGGCGCCGGCCTCGACGTGTATGGCACGGAGCCGCTGCCGGCGGACCATCCGATCCGGACGCTCGACAATGCCGTGCTGACGCCGCATCTCGGCTATGTCACCGAGGATACCTACCGGATCTTCTATGGGCAGACGGTCGAATGCATCCGTGCGTGGATGGCGGGGAACCCGGTTCGCGTCATTACGTGAACGGCGCTGGCGAACGCGCGCCGATCTCCCGCAAGGCCGCAATTATGTTGCGTCGCAGCAGGGAAAAAGACTCGCGCAACCGCCTATTTCATGATTAACCTTTGTCTTAGTGCGTCCCGGCATCGCGCGCCGGATTATGCGCCAAGACGAAGAAACCAGGGAGATACCAACCATGACCTTCTCATTCGGGAAGAAAGCGCTGCTCGGGGCCGTCGCGGCCGCGGCGCTTTCGGCTTTCAGCTTTGGGGCTCAGGCCGAAGTGAAGCCGATGATCATCCGCATCGCCGCCGACCTGACGGGCCCGCCCCATCCGGCCGGCATCGCCATGACCTATTTCAAGGAAAAGCTTGAAGCCGCCGTTCCCGGCAGCGACGTCCGCCTGTACTTCGCGGGCGCGCTCTATCGCATTCCGGAAGCCGTCGAGGCCATGACCGAGGGCAACCTCGAGATGACCTGGGGCCAGTTCGGCAAGACCGCCGCGGTCGACCCCTACATGAACGCGATCGTCGGCCCGCAATTGCTGACCACGCCGGGCGCGATCAATGCTCTCGAAACCACCGAAACCTACAAGTTCCTGGTGAAGCGCCTGAACGATGTGCATGACGTGCATGTTTTCGCCGCTGGCCATCTCTCGATGTACATGGGCGCTGGCTCAGGCTCGCGCCTGCTGAAGCCGGAAGACTTTGCGGGCAAGAAGATCCGGTCGATGGGCCCGGCTGAAAACGCGCTGCTGGCATCGCTCGGCGCCAACCCGACGACCATGGCCTTCGGCGATGTTCCGCCGGCCCTGCAGACCGGCGTTATCGACGGCTTGCTGACCTCGCTCGGCGGCTTCAACTCGACCAAGGAGCAGGCGCCGTTCTTCACGATCGCCGGCTTGAATGGCATCGTCGGCGACTATTACTGGGTCGGCGCGTCGAACCAGTGGCTCAACAGCCTGGAAGAAGATCAGCGCAAGCTGGTGACCGACCTGATGGTCAATGACGTGATGCCATTCCAGAAGAAGATCAACTGGTGCAACGACAAGCGCTTGGTCGACAAGTATGGCACGACGGATCCGTCGAAGCCGGGCATCTATGTCATGTCCAAGGAAGAAGCGAACGCGGTGAAGGTCGCGTCAGCGGGCGCCACTGGCAAGTGGATCAAGGCCAATTCGCCGGCCGACGCCGCCATGTGGGTCGACAAGTTCGCCGCCGAAGCCGACGCCGCCGTTGAAGCTCATCCGGTCGGCTCGAGCGAGCTTGAGAAGACCGATTGCGCGGCGCTCGCGGAGTACTTCTCGAAGTACACCAAGAAGTAAGCTGACAGTCGACAATTGGAGACGGGGCGCCCGGTTCGCGGCGCCCCGCCTCTGATGCTTCTGCTGGCTCCCCTTGCATCGCCGGCTTGCCGCCGCCATCGCTGCTGCATGGCGCTGCCCGGCTGTGTCGGACCGTAGTCGCCCGCACGACGCTTCAGTCTCGCAGATTGGGCGCGCAGGCATCCGTTAGGACGCATTTCCATGGACGCTGCACTGGATCGCATTTACCGGATTATCCGGTACATTCTGGACGATATCTTCGGAAACCTGGCTTCGATCGGCCTGTTGTTCGGCACGCTGTTCGCCATCTTCGAGGTGGTCCGCCGCTACAAGTTCGGCGTCGTCTACGAGTGGGGGCAGGATTTCGTGATCTACATGATCATCGGGTCCGTGTTCGTCTACTTCGCCGTCACCCAGGCCAAGCGCGCCCATCTCGTGATGAGCGCCTTCACCGACCTGCTCTATGGCCGCGGCTACGAGAAGCCGGTCATCTTCCTGCGCATGTGCGTTTCCGCGTTCTCGCTCTTCTTCTTCACCTATTTCGCCTATTGGGGGATCCCGACGGTCGAGCGGACCATGCTGACGGGACGGACGTCGCAAAGCATGTTCCTGCTGTTGTGGCCGTTCCAGGCCTGCCTGCTGGGCGCGTTCGTGCTGATGGCGCTCGTCACGGTGTTCCACCTGTATCAGGACGTCCGCGCGCTCATGGGCAAGAAGGTCTTCACGTGGGCGCCGGCCGAAATCCACACCGACATTTGATCCGCTGCGGCAGGCCGCGGCGACGCTATTAAGGACTTAGGGCTATGTGGGCACTTGGCGGATCAATGATCGGATTGATGCTGGCGGCGGCGCCGATCGGCATCGCGCTCGCGGGCGCGACCATTCTGGTGGTCGTCACCGATCCCATGCTGTCGCCGAACGCGCTGTTCCGCGCGTTCTTCCAGTTTCTGAACAGCTATACGCTGATGGCGATCCCATTCTTCATCTATGCAGGCTTCCTGATGGAGAAGACCGGCCTGATCACGCGGCTGTTCGGCTTCGCCGACGCGCTGATCGGCTGGGTGCCGGGCGGGTTTGCATATGCGACGCTGCTGGCGGCCGTGTTGTTCGGGGCGATTTCCGGCTCGTCGACCGCCATGGCGGCGGCGATGGGCATCATCGCCTATCCGGAAATGATCCGGCGGGGCTATCCGGTCTGGATGTCGGCCGGCATCATCGCCTGCGGCGGCGGCATCGCCATTCTGATTCCGCCGAGCATCACCCTGATTCTGTATGGCATCATTACGGAAGAATCGATCGTCGCGCTGTTCTTCGCCGGGTTTACGCCGGGCATCATGCTCGCGATCTCGGACGCCATCATCATCGTCGGCATTTCGCTGTTCTTCAAATTGCCGTCGGGCACGTTTTCCTTCCGCGCCATCGGCACATCGACATTGCAGGCTTGGCCAGCATTGGCGATGCCGATCTGCGTTCTCGGCGGCCTCTATGGCGGCGTCTTTACGCCGACCGAAGCCGGCGCCGCGGCGGCAGGGTACGCGATCCTCTATGGCATCGTTTCCGGCGTCGAGCGCCCCGGAAGAACCCGCGCCATCCTGGTCTTCGGCGGCGGCGCAGTGCTGTTGGTGATGATGTCCGCGTTTGGCTGGGTCGATACGCCGTTCTGGGATCGCTTCTCCGGCGAGGAGAAGTCCGGGAGCGTTCTCTTCGTCGTGGCCGCTTATATTCTCCTGCCCTACATCCTCTATGGCGCGCTCGCGCTCGCCGTCTTCGAGCTTGGCATGGCGGTCGTCGAACGCAACAACAGCTTCCTGAAGGAACTGTTGCCGACGACCCAGCGCACGATCAATCTGACGGCGATCGTCTACTTCCTCCTGGGCTGCGTCGGCGTCTTTCAGTTCCTGCTGGCCAACAAGGGCTGGCCCCAGGATATCGCCGCCTGGACATCCGAACAGGGCTTCACGCAAATGGAGTTCCTGGCGGTTCTCCTGGTCGTCATGCTGTTCCTGTCGATGTGGCTGACGGGCGTCGCGATCCTCGTGCTGACGGTGCCGATCTTCTTCCCGGTGTCGCTGACGCTTGGCGTCGATCCCATTCACCTGGGCATTCTGGCCGCCATCGCGATCGAGATGGGCGGCGTCATTCCGCCGGTCGGGCTGAATCTCTTCGCGGTCAGCGGAACGACAGGGGTGCCTGTCGTCCAGGTCATGAAAGGGGCGATTCCGTTCTTGATAACCGACGGCATCGTCCTGATCCTGATGCTGTTCTTCCCGATCCTGGCGCTTTGGCTGCCGAATTTGATGATCCAATCGCACTTCAATTGACGGATCGGCGCTTGCGGGCGGGCGCATGCTTGCGCCCGTCTGGCAGGCGGCGGGCGGCCGCGCTATCATCGCCCGCATACCCCGTTTCGAGATCAGGAGAATGAGTTAGATGGCGGCTGATCAGCCTTGGGCCCATGGCGTTTACGACTATCTGAAAAGCGAGGGCGTCAAGCAGATTTCCTATGTGCCGGACGCCGGCCACAGGGTTCTGATCGACAAATCGCTCGCCGATCCGGATATGCATTCCATCGCGCTGACGACCGAGGAAGAAGGCGTCGCCATGGCCGCCGGCGCCTGGCTCGGCGGGCAGAAGCATGTGCTGCTGATGCAATCCAGCGGCGCCGGCAATTGCGTGAACATGTTCTCGCTGCTGCGTCTCGGCCGGTTCCCGTTTGTCACCATCCTGTCGATGCGCGGCGATTTTGGCGAAGGCAATCCCTGGCAGATGCCCATGGGCGCATCGATCGAAGGCGTGATGAAGGCCTGCGATTTTGTCGTTCTGAAGATCGACACGGAAGCCGAGGTCATGCCGACGATCAAGGCGGCGATGACAATGGCCTATAAGTCCCACCAATGCGTCGCCGTGCTGCTCACCCAGAAGCTGCTTGGCGCCAAGTCGTTCTGATCGGTCATGGGCGAGCCCGTCAGGCCCGACGCCAACGCGGCCGATGCGGCGCTCGCCCGTAGCCTGATCCAGTCGTCGCCAGCGGCCGTGCTCGGCGTTATTGGCGCGGATGGGCTGCCCTATACGGCCCTGACCGCGCCGGCGGCGGCGGCTGACGGCGCATTCCTCATCCTCGCGTCCGATCTCGCCGCCCACGGGCGGGCGCTCCGCGCCAATGGCGGCGCGAGCTTGCTGTTCGCAGCGAGCATCGACCCCGACCAGCCGCTTAAGACTGCGCGCCTCGCGGTCTCCGGCCGCGCCACGCTTTCCGATGCGGACCGCGACCGTGTCGCCTATCTGGCGCGCCGGCCGGAAGCGGCGCTCTATATCGACTTTGGGGACATGCGCCTGTACCGCTTGAAGCCGTCAGCCGCGCATCTGGTGGCCGGGTTCGGGCGCGCGGTGGTTCTGGACCCGGCGAAGCTGGCCTTCCCGCTGTGACAATTGCGTGACATACGGCCGCAATTGTGGAGCAAATCCGCACTAAGCTGCATGGAGCGATTGCAACGGTCCGGCCGGGGCGCCTATGGTGCGGTCCGGTTGGCTGGCTGTAAGCAACCCAAATAATCGCATCAATGACATCGGGGATCCTTGAAGTGGGCGTGGACAAACGTTTGGACACCATTGGCTTGGGCCACACGGCCTCCGCATCGTGGAATTTTGGCGCCGAAGCGCTCTATGAGCGCGCGGTGCAGGCGCGGGAAGGCGTCGTCGCCGCAGGCGGCGCGCTACTCTGCGAGACCGGCCAGCACACGGGCCGCTCGCCGAAGGACAAGTTCATCGTCCGCGACAGCATGAGCGAAAGCGACGTGGACTGGGGTCCCGTCAACCAGCCGATGGATGAAGCTGCGTTCGACCGGCTGTTCCGCCGCGTCCAGGCCTATCTTCAGAACCGGCATGTCTACGTGCAGGATCTCTATGCAGGCGCCGACAAGGAGTACCGCCTGTCCGTCCGCGTCGTGACGGAGCAGGCGTGGCATAACCTCTTCGCCCGGAACATGTTCATTCGCCCGCCCCGGGATGAGCTTTCCGGCTTCGAGCCGGATTACACCGTGATCCAGGCGCCCGGCTTCCGCGCCGATCCGGCGGTCGACGGCTGCCGCAGCGAAACGGTGATCGCGGCCAATCTGACCCGCAAGGTCATCATCATCGCCGGGACATCTTATGCGGGCGAAATCAAGAAGTCCGTCTTTTCCCTGATGAACCACCTCTTGCCGGCGCGCGGCGTGATGCCGATGCATTGTTCGGCGAACATCGGGCCGCTTGGCGATTCGGCCATCTTTTTCGGCCTGTCCGGCACGGGCAAGACGACGCTGTCGGCCGACCCCAGCCGCACCCTGATCGGCGACGACGAGCATGGCTGGAGCGATGACGGCCTGTTTAACTTCGAAGGCGGCTGCTACGCGAAGGTGATCGACCTGTCCGCAAAAGCCGAGCCGGAAATCTACGCCGCATCCCACCGCTTCGGCACGGTGCTTGAGAACGTGGTGATGGACCCGGTCACGCGCGCGTTGCAGCTTGACGACCGCAGCCTGACCGAGAATACCCGCTCCTGCTATCCGCTGGACTTCATTCCGAACGCCAGCGAGACGGGCAAAGGCCCCCACCCGACCAATGTCGTCATGTTGACGGCGGATGCGTTCGGCGTGATGCCGCCGATCGCGAAGCTGTCGGCCGAGCAGGCGATGTATCACTTCCTGTCAGGTTATACCGCGCGAGTCGCCGGGACCGAGAAGGGCCTTGGCGCAGAGCCGCAGGCGACGTTCTCCACCTGCTTCGGCGCGCCTTTCATGACCCGCCGTCCGACCGAATACGCCAAACTCCTGGGCGAGCGCATCGCAGCGACCGGCGCCAATTGCTGGCTGGTCAACACTGGCTGGACCGGCGGCGCATATGGCGTCGGCCATCGCATGTCGATCGGCCACACCCGCGCCATGCTGAAAGCGGCGCTGGACGGCGACCTCGATTCGGCGCCGCTCAGAGCCGATCCGAACTTCGGCCTGCTGGTGCCAGAGGCGTGCCCGAACGTTCCGACGGAAGCCCTGAACCCGCGCGGCGCATGGAGCGACGCCAAATCCTACGACGAAACTGCTCGCAATCTCGCTGGCCGTTTCGAGGAGAACTTTAAGAAGTTCGAAGGCTCGGTAACGGATACCGTCAAGGCCGCCGCCATTCGCAAGGCGGCGTAGGCCTCAGGCTCAGGCTGGAGCTTATACAGGCTGCGGCGGCGCTGCGCCATCCTCGCCCGTCGCCTGGCCGTAAGCATGGCCGAGGGAAAGCAGCGTCCGCTCCGCGAACGGGCGGGCGATCAACTGGCAGGATAGCGGCAGGCCGAGGCTCGACAGTCCAAGCGGCATGGCGAGTCCCGGCAGACCCAGATAGTTGAACGGACGGGTCGCGCGGGTAATCCCCGCGACCATGCCCTGGATCGCGCCAGGCTCGCCTTCATCGGTTTCGGCAATGCTGGGGACCGGCGTCATGATCGACGGCAGCAGCACGGCGTCGGCGCCCGCGAGTGCCCGGTCGCAGAACGCCCGCAGCACGTTCGCCCGCGCCGCCTGGGCTTCCAGATAGACCGTCGCGGGGATCGCGAACCCAGCTTCGGTCCGGCTGTAGACATGGACGGAATAATCGACGGGCCGGGCGCGCATCCAGCGGGCATGCAGGGTGGCGGCTTCGCTTTTGGAGATGGCGTCGGCGGCGCTGTAGAGTGGCTGGCAATCCGGGAGTTTGACCTCGACGATCTCCGCGCCCATCGCGGCGAACGCCTTGAGCGCCCGCTCGTGGCTTTGGGCGGTTTCGGGATCGACCGGGCCGAAGGGCAGGCCCTTGGCGCGCCCGAGCCGCAGGCCCTTGACCGGCCGGTCGATCAGCCGGCGCCAGTCCGCGACCGGGCGTCTGGAGGTCGTCGGGTCTTTCGGGTCATGGCCGGCGATCGTCGCCAGGATCAGCGCCGCGTCCGCCGCTGAGCGGGCGAGGGGGCCGACCGTATCCAAGGACCACGCGCGGGGCATGGCCCCAAAGCGGCTGACGCGGCCATAGGTCGGCTTCAGGCCGTAGAGGCCGCACATGATCGCCGGCAGCCGGATCGAGCCGCCGGTGTCCGATCCAAGCGCGGCATAGACGCACCCCGCCGCCGTCGCGGCGCCGGAGCCCGAGGAGGAGCCGCCGGTGATGTGCTCGGGGTTCCAGGGATTGCGGGCGTGGCCGAAATGGGCGTTGTGGCCGGTCGGCCCGGCGGCGAATTCCGACATGTTGAGGCGTCCGGTCTCCAGCGCGCCGGCGGCGGCGAGGCGGGCGACGACGGTTGCGTCATCGTCGCCGATCTGGTCGCCCAGGATGGCGGACCCGCCGGAGGAGCGTTCGCCCTTCCTCAGGAACATGTCCTTGTGCGCCAGCGGCGCGCCGAGCAGCGGCCGGCGATCGCCGGCCTTGCGGGCGGCGTCGGCCGCCTTGGCGGCTGCGAGCGCCTTGTCTCCGTCGATCCGGATGAACGCGTTGATCCTGGGCTGCCAGGCTTCGGTCGTTCGCAGGCAAGCTTCAGTCGCTTCAACGGACGAGATGCGGCCGGCTTCCAGGTCGGCCATCAACTCGGTCAAGGACTGCAGGCGGTTCGGGCGCATCAGGCGTCATCCTCCGCGAGCTGGTCGAGGGCCGCCAGAAACTGAATGGGTTCGTCATAGAAGCCGAAATGCGCGGCCGCCACGGTCGCGACGCCGGCGCCGATCCGCTGCGCTTCCTCGCCGACTTCCGCGGCGCGCGCTTCGGTCATTTTCAGGCCGCGCGCGTCCGCGACGGCGGCGACCCAATCCCCAGGTTTCGACATTGCGCGCTCTCCCCCAAGCAGGCGGACCGATCCGCCGCGTCCAAACGGCCATGGTAGAGGATTGTATGCCGTCAGCCGGGAGAATCTATAGCCCGAGCAAGCTCCGGGCGAAGGCTTCCGGCTCGAAGGGCTGCAGGTCGTCCTGGCCTTCGCCGACGCCCACCAGACGCACTGGCAGATCGTAGGCCTTCGCCAGCGCCACGATGACGCCGCCTTTCGCCGTGCCGTCCAGCTTGGTGAGCGCCAGCCCGGTCACATCCGCCATCTCGCTGAAGGTCTTGACCTGGGCATGGGCGTTCTGCCCGGTCGTCGCGTCCAGGATCAGCAGGGTTTCATGGGGCGCCGATGGGTCGAGCTTCTTGATGACGCGAATGATCTTCTTCAATTCGTCCATCAGGTTGGACTTGTTGTGGAGCCGCCCGGCCGTGTCGATGAGCAGGATGTCGGCATTCGCCTGTTGCGCCTGCTCCAATGCTTCGAACGCCAGTCCGGCGGCGTCGGCGCCCGTAGCCTTCGCAATGACGGGGACGCCCGCCCGCTGGCCCCAGATCTGAAGCTGCTCCACGGCGGCGGCGCGGAAGGTATCGCCGGCCGCGATCATCACGGACTTGCCCGCCCGCTTGTAGGCGTTCGCCAGCTTGCCGATGGTCGTTGTCTTGCCCGTGCCGTTGACGCCGATCACCAGAACGACGAACGGCCGGCGCGCGGCCGCGATATCGAGGGGCACGGCGACGGGCGCCAGCATCTTCGCGATATCGGCGGCGAGCGCCTCGCGGATCTCGAGTTCGGTCACGTCCTTGCCGAATTTCGTGCGCCGCAGGTTCTGGGCAACCTCCGCCGCCGCCGCCGGGCCGAGGTCGGCCATGATCAAGAGGTCTTCCAGCTCTTCGAGCGCCGCGGCGTCCAGGCGCCGGCCGGTGAAGACGCTGGCGACCCCGCTCGTCAGCCGGTCGGAGGTGCGGGCCAAGCCTTGCTTGAGCTTCGCGAACCAGCTCATGCCGCGGCGTCCAGCACGACGCCGGTCAACCGGCCGTCGCCAGCGCCGGTCACGCGGACGGCCGGCATCGCGGCGACTGTGCTGTTCCGGTCGACGTCGATCTCGGCAAAGCCATCGGTGCGGCCGCGCCGGGCTGTCTCCATGACCGGCGTGAGGACGCGGCCGATCTGGCCGGCCAGATAGGCGTCGGCCTGAACCGCGCCGAGCGCGCGGAGGCGGCGGGCGCGGTCCTTCACGGCGGCGCCGTCGACCTGGGGCATCCGGGCGGCGGGCGTGCCGGGGCGGGGAGAATAGGGGAAGACGTGGAGCCAGGTCAGGTTCAGGTCCTCGACATGGGCGAGGGTTTCCTGGAAGAGCGCTTCGGTCTCGGTCGGGAAGCCGGCGATCAGGTCCGCCCCGAAGGTCATGTCCGGCCGGAGCGCCCGAACCCGCGCCACGACACGGCGGGCGTCGGCCGTCAGATGGCGGCGCTTCATGCGCTTCAGGATCAGGTCCGATCCGGCCTGCAGCGACAGGTGGAGGTGCCCGGCGAGGCGCGGCTCCTCCGCGATCAGCCGCAGAAGGTCGTCGTCGACTTCCGCCGGATCGATCGACGACAGCCGAAGACGCTTCAGGCCTGGCGCGGCCGCCAGCACCCGGCGGGCCAGTTGCCCAAGCGTCGGCTTGCCCGGCAGGTCCGCGCCGTAGGAGGTGATGTCGACGCCGGTAAACGCGATCTCGGCGACGCCGGCTACGACCAGCGCCTGCGCTTGCCGGGCGATCACGCCGACCGGCGCGCTCCTGCTGACGCCGCGGCCGAAGGGGATGATGCAGAAGGTGCAGCGATGGTCGCAGCCCTGCTGGATTTCGACAAAGGCGCGCGCCTTGCCGCCAAAGCCGGATATCAGATGCTCGGCCGTCTCCCGGGCGCGCATGACGTCGCCGACGACGATGCGGCCCTCATCCAGGCCCGCCTCGGTCCAGCGCGCCGGCTCCAGCTTTTCGAGATTGCCGATAACGTGGGCGACTTCCGGCATGGCGGCCCACGCTTCGGGCGCGATCTGGGCGGCGCATCCCGTGACGACGATGCGCGTGTCCGGCCGCTCGCGCTTCGCCCGGCGGATCGCCTGACGGGCCTGGCGCTCCGCCTCGGCGGTCACGGCGCAGGTGTTGAAGACAATGACGTCCTCCAAACCGCCCGCCGTCATATGCTCGCGGATGGCTTCGGCCTCATAGGCGTTCAGGCGGCAGCCGAAGGTCACGACCTCGGCCGCCGGGGCAGGAAGGGTCGGCGCGCTCATCGCCGCATCAGTTCAGCGGCGTCGAAGGCGCCGACAAAGGCGCTGGATGCCGGGCCGGTCATGACGATGTGGCCGTCGGCGCGCCATGTCAGCCAGAGCGGGCCGCCGATGAGGTCGATCCGCACATCCCGGTCGGCGAGGTCCCGGCGCGCCAGCGCCACGGCGGCGGCGCAGGCGCCCGTGCCGCAGGCCTGGGTCTCGCCGACGCCGCGCTCCCAGACCCGGAGCCGGGCATGGCCGCGGTCGATCACCTCTGCGACGCCGATATTGGCGCGCGCCGGAAAGATCGGGTGGTGCTCAAGCTGGGGTCCCAGGGTCGCGAGGTCGACGGCGTCGAGGTCATCGACGAAAAAGGTGACATGGGGATTGCCGACATTGCCCGCGACGGGATCGGCCAGAACCCCGAGCGCCAGGGGCACATGCAGGGTGTCGCACGCCTCGGCCAGCGGAATCTTGTCCCAGGCAGTTTCGACCAGGCCCATATCGACCGCGACGAGGCCGTCGGGCCCGGCGCGCGCATCCAGGAGGCCCGCCACGGTTTCGACGATCGCCCGATCCTGGCCAAGTTCGCCCATGATGCGGCGGGCGACGCAGCGCGTGCCGTTGCCGCACGCTTCGGCCTCGCCGCCGTCGGCATTGTAGATCGTCATGAACACGTCCGCCCGGGGATCCTTCGGCCGGCGCATCACCAGCATCTGGTCGAAGCCGACGCCGGTCTTGCGGTCGGCGATGGCGGCGGCGAGCGCCTGATCGGGACGGAACGCCCGGTCACGGGCGTCGATCACGACGAAGTCGTTGCCTAGGCCGTGCATCTTCACGAACGGCGTCATCAGGGGATTGCGGGCGTCATGGGTCATGGCGCGGGATATAGGCGCCCTCGGCCCGGTTTGTCGACTCTCCCGTCGGGCGGCGGGCGCCTGGCTAAATGCTGATGGCGATGCCGCCGCCGGGCCGATCCGCCTGCAGGGGCCGCGTCGATGACGGCTGCGCCATGCTGCGGCGCGGCGCCGGCGCCAGCGCGGGCGCGGCAACCGGCATCGGCTCGCCGCGGTTCGCCAATGTGTCCCAGGACCGCCAGAGCGGCGTCAGGAGGTTGACGATGTCCTGGGCCGCCTTCGGGTCGTTCTTCATGTTGATGTCGTTCATGCGGCGCATGGCGAAGCCGTAGATGTTCGCCAGATTGGCGGCGATCTCGCCGCCCTTATCCAGGTCGAGCGTCGACCAGAGATGGGCGATGATGTTGGCGGCGCGGGTCGCATTGTCGCAACGCGACTGGATGTCGTTCGCCTCGATCGCCCGGATCGCATCCTTCAACGACCCGATGGCGCGTTCGTAGCACATCGCGACCAGTCTGGCCGGCGGCGCGGTCATGATCGCCTGGGTCTTGTAGGCATCTGCTGCTGAGCGGTTCATCCTGCTGCCTTGTGTTTGCTTTGCGGCGGTACGGCTGTCGTCATTGCGTTAGCGGTCCTGGAACATGGCGTCGGTGATCTGGGTGATCTGTTCCAGCAATTGCTTCATGGTCGCCAGCGCCGTTTCCATCTTGATGAAGCGCGCGAGCTGGCTTTCGCGCTGCCGGTCGAGACGCTCGATCATGGCGGTCGTGCGGTCTTCGGCGGTCGTGTTCTGCGTCGTCAGATTGTTCACTTCGGTCGCGATCAGGCCGTTGGTCTGATCGAGCATGTCGCCGAGATCGAAGAACAGCTTTGCACCGACGCCGACGGTGAAGTTCAGTTGGACGCCGGTCAGGTCCGTGTCCCCGGAATAGAACAGCTTCAGGCCTTTGGCGCCGCCGGACGTGACGGTGATGCCCTGGCCGTTCACCGTGCCGCCGCCTTCGCTCATGGCGACCGAGTTCAGCGCCCCCCCGCCCTCATCGTAGTCGATGTCCATCGTATAGCCGCCGGACTTGTGGGTGGTAGACCCATTGAAGCCCAACAGCACGACGCGCGGGTCGGAGGAGGAGAAGCTGAATTCAAACAGCTTCTTCACGTCGTCGGGGTTGTTCAGCAGCGCTTCGTCGAGCGCCGCTTCGTCGATCTCCAGCGTATCGCGGAGCGTCGCGTCTTCCTGCTCGCCATTCGCGACGAAGTCGACGCCGATCTGCGCCAGAACGGCGAACGCGCCCGAAATGCCGTCGGCGCCGGAGCCGACGATTTCTTCCAGGCGGCGGTCGATCTGCTTCAAGGCGGAATTGCCGAACAGCACCGCGTCCTCGGGGATCTCGCCGGTCTCGGGGTCGGTGTTGAGCTGACGGTTCAGTTCCTGGCGCAGCCCGTTATAGGCATTCACAAAATTCACGATGCCGGTCTTGACCGCGCTCAAGTCGCGTTCGACGTCGATGCTGATCGTCGTCCCGACTTCCGCCTGGAACAGGGTCAAGGTGACGCCATCGAACAGATCGGAGATCGTGTTGCTGTCGCGCTCGATCACCAACGGGTCCTTGGCGATGCCAAGGCTGGTCTTCAGGGCGCCGCTATCGGTCAGGTTAAAGGCCGACGAGCCCGTGATGGCAAGCGTGGATTCGCCGCCGCTCGTCGTGATCCCGGCCGAGACGCCAGCCGCGGCGAGGGTGATGTCATTGGCGATGGCGTCGGCGATATCGGCGAGCGTGTCGCCCGCCCCATAGGCCAGCGTGCCGATCGTGCCGCCGGATGTATCCTTGAAGGTCAGCGTGCCGGCGAGGCCGAGCGGGGTCGCAGCGTTCGCTTGCGGGTCGCTCGAATGGCTGCGGCTATCCAGGAGGCCATCCGCGTGGAACCGCGCTTTCGCTGCTTGCTGCAACTCGTTCGCGAAGCCGCCGCCGTCGTCCAGCACGCCCAGGGCTTCCAGGATGTTGTCCGGGTCGGCCAGGGCGACGTCGGAGCCGAGGGTCTTGCCGGTGCTGTCGACGGTCAGCACCAGGAAGTTTTCTGTGGCGGACGTCGAGACGATGCTGGCGGTGACGCCGGTCGGTGCGTCGCCGGTATTCGCGTTGTTGATGCGGTCCGCCAGGTCGTTCAGTGAGTCGCCGGACTGGACGGTAATCGATTTGCCAGCGATCTCTATGGTTCCGCTGATCGAATTTGCGGCAAGGCCGCGGGCGGTTCCGAGGTCGGTGCTGATGGAGGTGAATTCCGAACTGCCGACACGGTGCGCTTCCGCCGTTTGCAGAAGTTCAATGGTATGGCTCCCGGCGGAGGCGGAGGCAGTGACGCTGACGCCGATAATATTGGCCGGGGAGGAGGGCGAGGCGCCGTCGCTGCGCGCGGCGCTGGCGAAGGCCTGCTTGGAGGCGAAAAGATTGCCGGAGCTGTCGAAGCTGACCGCGCCGTGGAGGCTTGTCAGCGATTGCTGGACGGATGTCAGCAGGGTGCGGGTGACGCCGAGCGCCGCGATCTTCGACTTGTTGGTATCGATCTTGGCTTCGAGCCGATCGATGGGGATGCGCTTGGCTGCAATAATGCCGTCGACCGCGGCTTCGAAGTCGATGCCCGAACCAAGCCCGGAGAAACTGACGCGACCGTCCTTCCCGACTTGTAGATTGCTGACGTTGAGGTCGACCATGGTCGGACTCTCTGATTGGCCTGCGTAAAAAGGCACCGTACCGGCGGCGGTTTAATAGCCGATTAATGGTAAGCCGGACGGAAAGGAGGGGGTCCGAAGACCCCCTCCCGGCCGCGCCGCGTTTAGCTTTAGCCGAACAGACGCATCAGGTTCTGCGGTCCCTGGTTGGCCTGGGCCAACATGGAAACGCCGGCCTGCATCAGCACCTGCTTCGAGGTGAAGTTGGACATTTCTGCCGCAACATCGAGGTCCATCAACGTCGACCGCGAAGATTCCTGATTCTCGATCGTCGTCGCCAGGTTGGCGGAGGCGAAGCCCAATCGGTTCTGGGCCGCGCCAATGCCGGCGCGCGAGGTGTTCAGGGTATCGATCGCGGAGTTGATCGCCGTCAGCGCCGTGTTTGCGTTGGTGCCATCGGTGCCGGTCAGGCTGGTGCCGTTGACGCCAAGGGCGGTCTGGGTGATCGAATCGAGGGAGAAGGTCAGATCATCTTCCGAAGACGTCGTGCCCGTGCCCACCTTGAAGGAGAAGCTGGACGAGCTTGACGTCGCCGAGTCCGCAAACACCATCGTGCCCAGCCCATCGACCGCCAGATCGCCCGCGTCCGTGTTCGAAAACGCGGTGCTGACCTGGAAGGAGATGTTGAAGGTGTTGGTGCCGTCGGTCAGCTGGGCGGTCTTGACGCCGGTCGAGGAGAGATCGACCGTCGCGGCGCCGGAATAGGCGCCGATCGAGAGAACGGCCGCGTTCGCGGTCGTGCCGTCGATGTTCAAGAGATTGGTCGTGACGCCCTGCGCGCCGCTGCCCGTGGCGCCGGTGATCTCTACCGACGTGGCAAGGATTGTGCCGCCGGCGACGGTGGCGGAGTAGGAGCCGCCGTCCGCCGAGATGGCGGTCGACTTGCTGAACGCATCGTTCAAGGTGATCGACGCGCCGATGGTGTCGAAGCGCACTTCCTGGGTCGCGTTCTGGGCGATGGCGGTCGAACCGATATCGATGCCTTCGCTCGTCCCGTTCGTCAGGTCGGTCATGGTGATAACGTTGGTCGAGGAATTGTATTCGACCGTGAACGCGGCTTCGCCGACATCCGCGTCGAATTCAATGCTCGCCACGCCGTCCGCGGCCTGGACCTTGTTGTCCGCCGCCACAGAGACGGAGTTCGTCGCGGAGGAGACCGCGGTCGAGCCGGCGACGAGTTTGACGCCGTTGAATTCCGTATCGTTGGCGACACGGTCGATTTCGATTGTCAGGGACTGATACTCGGTATCGAGCATCGAGCGTTCCGTGGAGCTCAAGTTGTCGGAAGCGCCTTGAACCGCGAGGGTCTTCATGCGGGTCAGGATGTCGCCCGTGGTGCCCATCGCGCCGTCGGCGATCTGGAGCATCGAGGACGCCTGGCCGGCGTTGACGTTGGCTTGCTTGAGCGCCGAAACTTCGGACGCAATGCGCGAGCCGATCGCCATAGATGCGGCATCGTCCTTGGACGACACCACGCGTGTGCCGGCAGACAGCTTGGCGAGCGAGCTGGACATAGCCATGTCCGTCTTCGTCAGGTTGCGCTGCGCGACATTGGCCGAATAGTTCGAGATGAGATTAAGAGCCATTGGTAGGAACTCCGTCCTGGAGGATGTGCGGGCTTCCTGCCACAAGGGGCCGAGTGGTCTTCCTGACCGTAGGGCCCCGCCCGGTCGATCTCGGGCGTATACTGCCTAGCAAGCCCGGCGCCAGTTGCCGGCCTGGGCTGCTTTCCGCAGGTTTCCGCGGGTTTTTGGATGCGGGGCGCCCGGCCAGATCTGCCCCAGGCCGGCAATAAGCCCCGACCCGGCAAATATTACCGGCAGGAATTGCCGGGCTGCGGGCAAGAACTGCCGCGTCGCCTCTACTGGCCGGCGAGTTGGACCAGCCGCTGCGCCGCCGTGCGGGTCTGATTGGCGTCGGCGTCCATGTGCGTCACGGCGCGGAGCAAGCTTGGGCCGATCGCGCCGATCCGAACGTCCGCCTCGGCCTCGGCGCGGGCGACGAACGCGGCCGCATCGCCGCCGTCCGTCAGGCGGAAGATCACGATATTCGTATCGACGGATCTGGGATCGATATCGAAGGCGGGCGACGCCGCGATGGTTTCGGCGAAGGCGCGGGCGTTGTGGTTATCTTCCGCGAGCGCGTCGATATTGTGGTCGAGGGCGTAGAGCGCCGCAGCCGCGATGATGCCCGACTGGCGCATGGCGCCGCCAAGCCGCTGCTTCCAGCGCCAGACCTCCGCAATGAAATCGGCCGAACCCGCGAGCGACGCGCCGACCGGCGCGCCAAGGCCTTTCGAGAAGTCGATCCAGGCGCTATCCGCCGGCGCGGCGTAGGCGGCAGCGGAAACCCCGGTCGCCGCGACCGCGTTCAAGAGCCGCGCGCCATCCATATGGACGATCAAGTTGGCGGCTTTCGCGGCATTGGCCGCCGCTTCGACCGCCGCCAGCGGCCAGGCGACGCCACCGGCCATGTTCGCGGTATTCTCGATCTCGACGACGCGCGTGCGGGGGCCATAGCGATGGTCGCGGACGGCGGCGGCGATCTGCGCCGGCGTAAAGATGCCGCGCTCCCCGTCGAGCGGCGTCATCACCGCCCCGGCAAGCGCGGCCGGTCCGCCCGCCTCATAGTGCAGGATGTGGGATGTGCGGTCGCAAAGGATTTCGTCCCCCGGCCGACAATGCACCAGGAGCGCGATCTCGTTGCACATTGTCCCGGACGGCAGGAAAACCGACGCTTCCTTGCCCAGCAAGTCCGCGACCCGCTCGTTCAGGGCATTGACCGTCGGGTCCTCGCCCTTCTGTTCGTCGCCGACCTCGGCGTTTGCCATGGCCTGGCGCATCGCCTGGCTCGGCTTGGTCTGGGTGTCGCTGTAGAGATTGATCACTGCCGCAAGGCTCCTTCTGTGGGCGCAAGCGCCCGCTGTGTCGCAGCCGCGTCGAGCAGCGTCGCGCTCTGCAGGTTCAATAGGGCGGCGCCGTAGGATGTGTCCGCGACCACCTGGACCGGCATGATCGGCGCGCCCGGCGCCGTCCGCCTGAAATAGGCCCGGCCGGCGGTCGGATCGTCGCTTTGGATGTTCTTGAACCCGGCCTTCCGTTCGAACACGAAGCGGCAGCGGCGCGCCTCGCCGCCAAACGGCGCGCGGCTCGACGACGAGAGCATCGTGTCGCCGTCGTCGGTCACCTTCAACTGATAGAGCCTGCGGCCGTCGAAGACGCCGAAACTCGCGTCGCAGCGCCCGGTCGTCTCGATCGTCCGCCCGATGGCGACAATCGCGCTCAAGGGATCGAGCACGTCCTGCAACATGAACGCAGGCACGGCCGGCCGGCCTTCGTCCGTCACGGGGTGCGGGTCGGCGGCGGCGATCCCGGCGACGCCGGCGGGAAACGCGACCTCGACAAAACGGTCCCGTTCCTTCCAATAGGCGTCGTTGCGGTAGAATGCGGGCGCCAGCGGCGCTATGCCGCCCGGCTGGACGGCGCCATTGGCGTTGGAGCCGTGACGCCATTCAATGAACCAGCCGACCATGCCGCCGGTCTCCATCTTCAGGGCCGCGCCATAGCGGTCCGGGGCGACGGCGATATCGGCGTTCGCCCAGCCGACCTTGATGCCGCCCATATAGCCGACATAGGCGAAGGTCGCGGCTTCGACGCCGGGCGCGGCGGCGGCGGGTTCGGCCGCCCTGGCGGCAAGCGGGCCCACGCTGGCGGCGATCAGCGCGGTCAAGAGTATTATGAGCGACGACATGGGGCCTGTCCTTTCGGCGCTGGGGTCCAGCAGCGCATGATATGCAAGCCGAATGCGTTCATTTCAAGGAACTCAGGCGGCGTCGCCGCGGCTCAGGGAAAGCATTGACAGTCCGGCGCCGAATGCCGTAGGTCAATCTCGCCTAAACTAGGGTTCAGGGCGCGTAGCTCAGCGGGAGAGCACTGCCTTCACACGGCAGGGGTCACAGGTTCAATCCCTGTCGCGCCCACCATCTTGC
>ERZ888423.361-NODE-361-length-48138-cov-13.136660_pt1 | contig 48138 bp, 46 predicted proteins | sample MGYA00520523_ERZ888423 | MGnify/ENA primary metagenome ERZ888423 (study PRJEB32303, sample SAMEA104408611) | aquatic metagenome | biome: Brackish water; feature: Pelagic; material: water | place: Baltic Sea | collected 2014-06-08T10:24:00 | depth 30,27 m ... | reverse complement strand
CAAATCTTGATTTTAGATGAAGAAAAAGAAGCTTCAGTTTTGAAAAGAATCCATCAATTACAGGATATTCAATTTATTATAAAATTGAAAAATGAGACTGAAATTTTTCCTTTTTTAATGGAGAAATATCCAAAAATCAAAGAATTACAATACTATTCAATCGATGAAATTGACAAAATTTCGCATCACATCCAGCAGTTAATTCGGCAAAGAATTGCTCCAATTAAAGGGTTGGTTTTGATTGGCGGGAAAAGTACAAGAATGGGAACAAACAAATCGTTGCTAGAATTTCATGGAAAACCACAAAAAGAAGTTGCCAAAGAGTTGCTTGAAAACAATAAAATTGAAACGTTTTTCTCTGTGGAAAATTCATTAGTAAAAGTCAATGAAATTTCAGACACTTTTTTGAATTTAGGACCTTTTGGGGGGATTTGTTCGGCATTACAAAAAGACCCAAATTCGGCTTGGTTTGTGTTGGCAACAGACCTTCCTTTTGTGAATGATAAATTGATTAAATGGTTGCTTCAAAAAAGGAATCCATCAAAAGTGGCAACTGCCATAAAAGGGAAAAACAAGGAATTTATGGAGCCTTTGATTACCATTTATGAACCAAAAGCATATCCAATTTTGTTGCAATATTTGTCTCAAGGCTATTCTTGCCCCCGAAAAATGCTCATCAATAATGATGTTGAAATTGTTGAAGTTGATGATGATTTGATTCGAAATATCAATACTCCTGAAGATTTGGGGGCTGCTAAAATTGAGATAGAAAATAATTAAAAAGTTCTCGATACAATTCTGATGAAAAATCTGAATTACTCGAACGGACAATATTTTTATCATAACATACTAACGATTGTCATTTCGAGTGATTTTTGAAGAATGAAAAAATTGTATCGAGAAATCAAAAAAATAAAAATGAAACCAACCAAAAACCAACTTTTCAAACGTCAAATTACTTTATCAGAAATTGGTGAAGTTGGACAAAAAAAATTACAAAACGCTTCCGTTTTAGTAGTTGGTTGTGGAGGTTTGGGAAGTGCCATTGCAGTTTATTTGGCTTCAAGTGGTATTGGAAAAATTCATTTGGTTGATTTTGATACTGTTGATATCAGCAATTTACACAGACAGGTTTTTTATAGTTTATCAGATATTGGCAAACCAAAAGCAGCTGTTTTAGCGTCTTTTATCAAAGAAAGAGCGCCTTTTACAGAAGTGATTTTTTACAACAAAGCTGTTACAAAAAATACTGTTTTTGACTTGATTTCAAAAGTTGATGTTGTGGTTGATGGCACAGATTCTTTGCCAACAAAATTCCTTTTAAATGATTTTTGTGTATTGAAAAATAAACCTTTGGTGTATGGTTCTTTGTATAAATTTGTTGGTTATGTTGCGAGTTTTAATATTCCTCAACAAGAAAATTTTTCGACAAATTTAAGAGATGCTTTTCCAATTATGACCACTGATATTCCCAATTGTGAAGTTGCAGGAACTTTGAATGCAATTGTTGGAATCATTGCAACATTTCAAATAAATGAAGTGCTGAAAATTATCACTGAAATTGGAAATCCACTTCAAAATGAGTTATTGATTTATAATTCGCTAAACAATTCACAGTTAAAAATAAAATTAACTTCGAATTTTACCAAAGAAAAAATTCAAAAAATCTTTGATTCAGAAAGCTATTTTGATGAGAATTGTAAAGTTCAAAATGCAAATTGGTTGATTTCATCTGCAGCGTTAAAAGAAAAATTATCCGATGAAAATCTCGAAATTATTGCAGTTTTACCAAATTTAAAATTGCCTTTTCAAGTGCATCAAACTATTCCTATTCAAGAATTTGAGGCACATAAAATGACTGTTGATTTTAAAAAAACATATGTAATTGTTTGTCAAAAAGGTTTGAACAGTTACAAAGCCACTTCTATTTTAAAAAGCAATTTTCCTGATTTGAAAGTCTTTAGTTTGGCTGGTGGAATTGAAAATTATCAATAATTTATTTCTTCCATTCTAAAGTTCCCATCAGTTTTAAAATATCTTTTTTGATATAATCAACTGCGGGTAAAATGGAATCATAATTGGGTTTAGCATAGAAATATAAAGACCCTTTTATAAAATGATGGGTGCTATCTGTCAAATGAAATTGAAGGTTAGAAGCCGCATTTCCAGTGATTTCATACATGCTTCCAAAAACTCTTTTTTCATAGTTTAGAAAATCTTTTGGGATGATTTGTTCTGCTTTTACCGCATGTTTGAAAACCAATTTTTCCGCATCAGAAAGCAATTCATTGAGGTTTTTATTAACAGATTTATAGGTAATGTCAACAGACGCTTTTAAATTTGGATATTGGATTTTCAACCAATTATTTGACTCATCAATAATAATGGTGTTTTTTGGAACTTCAAAAAAATAAGGTCTTTGAAGAGCCAAATTTTGATACTTTTTTTCAGGATATTCAAGACTCAAATAGGCTTTTGGTTTAGGTAAAAATTCGGGATTACAAGAGAAAAGAAAAAAGAAAAAAGAAAAAAGAAAGAAGACAAAAGAATTACGCATTTCTGGTCGCTTTAATTTGTTTGATGCGTTTTTTATCCAACGCTTCAATAGTAAACGTATAATTCTTGAAAATTATTTTCTCTCCTTTTTTTGGAAATTTTCCAAAAATTTCTAAAATAAATCCTGCTAAAGTTTCGCTTTCACCTTTTTCTCGTTCAAATATTTGTTCATCTTCATCATCCAAAACTCTACAAAAATCTTTGATAGAAGTTTTGCCTTCAAACACATAATTGTTGTTGTCAATTTTTGAATAACTCAAATCTTCATCATCAAATTCATCATTAATATCGCCTACAATCTCCTCAATAACGTCTTCTAAAGTAACCAACCCACTTGTTCCTCCGTATTCATCAACAACAATTGCCAAGTGATTCTTGCGCCCTCTAAAATCATCTAATAAATCATCTAATTTTTTGTTTTCTGGAACGAAAAAAGCTTCCCTGATCAATGTTTGCCATTTAAAAGAAGTTTTATCAAGGTGAGCCAACAAATCTTTTGCATATAAAACACCAATAATATTATCAATATTATCCTTGTAAATTGGGTTCCTAGAGAATCCTTTCTCCAAAATTCTATTCAAAACTGCTTCAAATGGTTCTTCGTCAGAAATTGCAAAAATATCAATTCGAGGCGTCATGATTTGAACAGTTTCTGTATTTCCAAAGTTTACGATTCCTTCTAAAATTTTTTGTTCTTCTTTAGTTGTTGCGCCATCTGAAGTCAATTCTAATGCCTGAGAAAGTGTTTCAACATTGAAATTATTATTCATGTTTCCTAAGTTTTTCTCGATAAATTCAGTAAGCCAAATTAAAGGCGTACTAAAAGGAGTCAAAATTGTATTAATCACAATGATGAATTTTGCCATTTTTTTTGAGAATGAAAGTGCGTTTCTTGAAGCATATACTTTTGGTAAAACTTCACCAAAAAGTAATATTAAAAAAGTTACTAAAATTACTTCAATCAAAAAACGAATAGGAATTTTTAGATGAAAATTATTGAAATCAAAATCGCCAAATAGATTTTCAGCTAAAGTTGCAAAAAGCAACACAATTAAAATATTGACAAAATTATTAGCAATTAAAATTGTAGCCAATAATTTTCTTGGTCTTTCTAATAATTTTACAACTTTATTTTCACTTTTTGTTTCGTTTGATAATTCATTTAAATCAGTCTGAGAAAGTGAAAAAAAAGCGACCTCTGTTCCTGAAATTAATGCGGATGCAAAAAGCAGAAAAAGCATCGCAATTACGTTAATTACTATTAGTAAATTGAATGATGAAAAAATTAAAAATAAAGGTTCAGGATCTAAATCCAAAGTTAAAATGTTTCGTTTATTAAAAAGGTAAATCATCTTTTTGTATTGAACCAGACGAGCTATTTGTTGATGGATTTTGGTAATTTTGTGATGAATTAGCAACATTTTCACCATTCTTTTTATTGGATAACATGGTTAATTCTGTTACATGAACTTCTGTAGAATATCGTTTTATACCATCCTGTTCCCATTGACGATTTTTCAATTTCCCTTCGCAGTAAATTTTGTCACCTTTGGTTAAATATTTCTCACAAATTTCGGCTAATTTATTTTTAACAACAATATTATGCCAATCAGTATTCGTAATTTTTTCACCGTTTTGTTTACTTACGAAAGTTTCGCTAGTTGCAATTGGAAAACGTCCAACTGAATCTCCACCTTCGAAATAGTGCATTTTTACCTCATCTCCCAAATTTCCAACCAGAATCACTTTGTTTACAGTTCCTGACATAGCTTGTTTTTTATTGTGTATCAAAAGTACTAAAAAATTCATTACTTCTCAAAACGAAAATCGATCAAAAAATTGGCAATCAAAACTGGAACTGGATAAGAATGAATTATTTTCCAGGGAATTTTGGCAGATTTTAGAGATTTTATTTCAATAATCCAAAACTGCGTATATAAATGTTGATGCGATAATTTATGCAAAATTTCTTTGGAATTAAAGAGTGAAATCGTGGTTTCATCAGGGAAAAAATCATAAAATTCTTTAGATGTAATAAGTTGTTCTTTACAGATAATTTCATCAGCTTCAATTAATGGGAATTGATATAAACCTTGCCAAATTCCTTTATCATTTCTTTGATTCAAAACAGTTTTGTCATCCTCAGTTTTGATTACTAGATAATTGAAATAACGATTTTTTACTTTGATTTTTTTTTCTTTTACAGGCAATTTTTTTATCAGATTTTTTTGAAGTGCCACACAACTTTCAGAAAAAGAACATTCATCACACAACGGATTTTGAGGTTTGCAAATCAAAGCTCCAAAATCCATAATTGCCTGATTGAAATTCCCTGGTTGAGTTTCGTCAATTAAATTTTGAGCTAAATTTTTAAACTCTTTAATTCCTACTGATGAATTAATGGCAGTTTCAATTCCGAAATAGCGTGCTAAAACACGATACACATTTCCATCAACAGTTGCAGTTGGCTCATCAAAACAAATTGAGGCAATTGCAGAAGCTGTATAATCGCCAATTCCTTTTAATTTCATAATTTCATAAAATCTTTTTGGGAATTCTCCATTCAATTCATTTGCAATAAATTTTGCCGTAAAATGTAAATTTCTTGCACGTGAATAATACCCCAAACCTTGCCACATTTTTAAAACTTCGCTTTCTGATGCATTTGCTAGATGAGAAACTGTTGGATAATTTTCAGTGAATTTAAAATAATAACTCATTACTTGCGCAACACGAGTTTGTTGTAACATAATTTCAGAAAGCCAAATAAAATAAGGGTTTTTTGTTTTTCGCCACGGCAAATCGCGGTTATTTTTTAAGTACCAAAAAATAAGTTTATTAGAAAAAGTCATTCAAAAAAATTGGTTTGTAAAAATACATTTTAAAATTTGGATAATTTTAAGGGTTAAACTTTTTGGAATAGATTAATTATCATATATTTGCAAACGCATTTTTGAAATTAAATTAATAAAAACATAGACATGACGAAAGCAGATATCGTATCAAAAATTTCAGACAAATCAGGAATTGAAAAAACAGACGTTTTAAACGTAGTAGAGTCTTTTATGGCTGAAGTTAAGAGTGCATTAGAACAAGGTAATAACGTTTATTTAAGAGGTTTTGGTAGCTTTATCATCAAAACTAGAGCAGAGAAAACGGGAAGAAATATCTCTAAAAACACTACTATTAAAATTCCAGCTCACAATATTCCATCTTTTAAACCAGCTAAAACGTTTTCTGAAGGAGTAAAAAACAAAGTATTAATAAAGTAATAAAATACAATCAAAATCGTTTTTTAGGTTTTAAAAAAATATCAAGCAATTATGCCAAGTGGTAAAAAAAGAAAGAGATCAAAAATCTCAACACACAAAAGAAAAAAGAGAGCTAGAGCAAATAGACATAAAAAGAAAAAGTAAGCTTAAGCTTACTTTTTCTTTTAAATTATAGGGAAAAGCAAAAAAGTTCATTGACATCGGGGTTACGAAAAACCTCAAATGGTATTATAAATACCTGACAATATTAATCCATCTACATTGAAAAATGTAGAGTTAAATCCAGTTCAGAATGAAAATAGAATTAATAATTCGTTCGAATTCATCTGATATTGATTTTGCCTTATTAAGAGATGGAAAACTTATTGAATTAAATAATGAAACTACTGGAAATAAGTTTTCTGTAGGCGATATTTTTTTAGCCAAAATAGGAAAAGTGTTAACAGGTTTAAATGCTGCCTTTGTGAATGTTGGATACCCAAAAGATGGGTTTTTACATTATCATGATTTAGGACCGCAAGTAAACTCATTAAATTCGTTCATTAAGAAATTAAGCACAGGTAAGTATAAGGAATTCACTTTTAAAAATTTCCAATATTTAGAAGACATCAATAAAGATGGCAGTATCAGTGATGTTATAAAATCAGGACAAAATTTATTAGTGCAAATTGTAAAAGAGCCAATTTCCACAAAAGGCCCGAGACTCAGTTCTGAGTTGTCTATCGCAGGCAGATTTTTAGTTTTAGTACCTTTTTCAAACCGAGTTTCTGTTTCTCAAAAAATAGAAAATCCAGAAGAAAAAGAACGTTTAAAAAGATTGGCAAAAAGCATCAAACCAAAAGGTTTTGGTGTAATCTTAAGAACTGTTGCTGAAGGAAAAAAAGTAGCAGAGCTAGACAAAGATTTGCAAAATTCTCTTGAACGTTGGAAAACAATGTGTAAACGAATTGCGAACACAAACACACCAACAAAGATTTTAAGCGAACTAAATAGGGCGTCCTCAATTCTGAGAGATATCATGAACGAATCTTTTACAAATATTGTAACAAATGACGAAACTCTTTGCGATGAAATCAAAGAGTATTTACAAGAAATTTATCCTGAAAAAGAAAAAATCGTGACATTACATAACGCACAAATGCCAATTTTTGAAAAATATGGCATTGAAAGACAAATCAAAACTTCATTCGGTAAAACAGTATCAATGAGTAAAGGTGCTTATCTTGTTATAGAGCACACAGAAGCGCTTCATGTTATTGATGTAAATAGCGGAAACAGATCAAACAAAGCAGGTTCTCAAGAAGAAACAGCCTTAGAAGTAAATTTAATTGCAGCTTCAGAAATAGCACGTCAATTGCAATTGCGTGATATGGGAGGAATTATTGTAGTTGATTTTATTGATATGCACAATGCAGATAACAGAAACAAATTGTATCAGCATTTAAAAGAAGCAATGTCTTTTGACAGAACAAAACACAAAATTTTACCACCAAGTAAATTTGGATTGGTTCAGATTACAAGACAAAGAGTAAGACCTGAGTTGAGTATAAAAACTACCGAAACTGATCCTAATGGAAATGGACAACAAGTAGAAGCTCCAATTATTTTATTAGATAAAATAGAAGCAGATTTAGAGAAGTATCTCTATAATTTAAAAAGCGATAAATCAACCAATAAAAAGATTCAATTACACATTCATCCTTTTATTGCTGCTTATCTAACTAAAGGAGTAAATTCTATTCGTTTTAAATGGTATTTAAAATACAAAAAGTGGATTTCAATTATACCCAGAGATGCTTACACATACTTACATTATGAATTTATTTCTGAAGAAGAAAAATCTTTAGTGTAAAAAGGCAATAATTTTTTATCAAAAAAACCCATAATTCATCCATGAATTATGGGTTTTTGTTTTTACGAATATTAATTTATTTTTTTTCTTTTATCAAATAAATATATACGGGATAATGGTCTGAATAACCTCCTGTAAAACCACCATCAGCAAAACTTCTAAAAGGATACCCTTTATATTGCCCTTTTCTTGCTGTTAAAAAACTTTTATTTAAAATCATCGCTTTAAACATTTTATAAGTAGAAAAATCTTTTTCTCCCTTGTCTAATAATGGTTCAGAAATCAAAACCATATCAAATAAATTTATATTATCACGATACCCCAAAGTATTAAATCCCTTTTTATGCAATTCTTCATAAGGATTAAAAATATCATTTTTTGAAACATCTTCCTTTTTCCCTTTGGATTTAAGTATATTTTTAAAACTCGAATTTGTTGGGTCATCATTAAAATCACCCATAATTAAAATTTTTGCATTAGGGTCTTTTTCGCGAACTTGCTCTATAATTTTTGTATTTTGGTATGCTGCTTTTTCGCGTGAAGGTCTACTTTTTGCTTCTCCACCGCTTCTTGAGGGCCAATGATTTACTATAACATGTATTAATTCATCGTCTAAATACCCTGAAACTAATAATTGGTCTCTGGTATACACTTTATATCCATCTCTATATATATTTGGATTTATAGCTTCATGATAAATAGGATTAAAATATCTTTTTTGATATAATAATGCTACATCAATTCCTCTTTTATCAGGAGAATCATAATGAATAATGCCATAATCCATTTTTGATAAATGTTCCGATTTTACCAAATCTTCCAAAACACTCAAGTTTTCAACTTCAGAAACGCCAATAATTGCAGGTCCAGTATTTGCTTTTTCAGCACCAATTTGGGCTATTACGCTAGCCATATTATCTATCTTTTCCCAGTAAACTTTTGATTTATTTGACTTTAATTCCATCATAGGACTGGCTTCGTCATTAATAGTCTCATCGTTTATTGTATCATACAGATTCTCTACATTATAAAAAGAAATGGTTCTAATATTGTAATGTTTTTCTTTTTCTTGAGAAAATATTATTGAAAATGATAATAGAAATAAGACACTAAATAATACTCTTTTTTTCATTGGTTGAAGTTTATAATGCAAACTTATAAAACAAAATGCATGCTAATAATTATATAATGTTACTTTAACACTGGGATTTGTTAAAAATAGTTAAATTTGTGAGCATTTCAAAAAAATTTAAATCAATTAACCATTTATGAGAAAAATTATTTTGTCAATATTTGCTTCGTTATTCTTAGCTATAGGAATTAATGCGCAAAATATTGTAAAAGGAATTGTCATCGAAAGCGGTTCCAATAATCCTCTACAAGGGGTTTTGGTAAGTCTTTTAAATAACATATCTAATCAGGCCACGACTACTGATGGTGTGTTTAATTTAAAAAACATACCAAATGGAAGTTATATTGTAGAGCTAAAATTAATAGGCTATGAAACTCAAAGTTTTCCAATAGAGCTCTCAGGAAAAACAATTGATTTAGGTATTATTTTATTTTATAAAGACATTACTGAAGACCAAGATTTAAGTTTAATTACTATTACTGATGATGAATTAAATGACGATGGTGGTGGTTCTGACAATATTACTGGGTTGTTACAAGCAACTCAAGATATTTTTTTAAGAACAGCTGCTTTTGAATTCAGTTCGTCGTTTTTCAGTATCAAAGGATTGGATTCTGGAAACGGAAAAATACTAATCAATGGTATTGAAATGAACAAATTATTTGATGGCAGAGCACAGTGGGGCAATTGGGGAGGCTTAAATGATGTGTTAAGAAATCAAGAGTTTAATAATGGCTTAAGTGCTTCAAATTATACTTTTGGTGGGGTTTTAGGTTCTACAAACATCAATACAAGAGCATCACAACAAAGACCTGGAGTTCGAATTTCATATGCATCATCAAACAGAAGTTATGTGTATAGAATGATGGCAACCTATTCAACAGGAATGAGAGAAGATGGCTGGGCTTTTACTTTTTCTGGCAGTAGAAGAGCTGGAAATGAGGGTTTTAATGACGGTTCAAGTTACGACGCTTACTCACTTTTTGCCTCTGTTGAGAAAAAAATTAATAAAAATCATAGTATAAACTTTACCTCAATTTTTGCACCAAACAAAAGAGGAAAATCTTCCCCAAATACCCAAGAGGTATATGATTTAAAAGATATTAAATACAACGAATATTGGGGTTATTTGAATGGTAGAAAGACCAATTCAAGAGTAAAAGATGTTGAAGAACCAATTTTGATGTTGAATCATTTTTGGGATATTTCTGAAACTACAGCAATTAGTACAAATATCGCTTATCAGTTTGGGAAAATTGGTAATAGTCGTTTAGATTTCAATGCTGGTGCAAATCCAAGTCCAATATATTACCAAAATTTACCAAGTTTTTTTGTGAGAAATGAGAATTTAGCTGGCGCTTATGAATCTTTACAGAACTTTCAAAATGGTGGGCAAATTGATTGGAATAGAATTTATGATGCAAATATTACAAATGCATCAGTTGGAATTCAAAATGCATATGTTTTATATGAAGACAGAAATGATGACAAACAATTGACATTTAATTCTATTTTGAATTCACAAATCAATAATAATATCGCTATAAGTGCTAAATTAGAATATCGTCGTTTGCGCTCAGGTAATTTTGCTGAAGTGATGGATTTGTTGGGTGGAATTGGATATTTAGATATCGATAATTTTGGAGAAACTCTAAATCAGCAACAAAATAACTTAGCAGAACCTAACAGAATTGTTGGTATTGGAGATAAGTTTCGTTATAATTTCAATTTAAATTCTGATGTCACAAGTGCATTTGTACAAAGTCAGTTTAAATACAATAAAGTTGATTTTTTTGCTGCGGCTTCTGTTTCTCAAACAACACATCAAAGAGATGGATTGTATCAAAATGGAGGTTTTCCAAATAATTCATTTGGATTGTCAGAAAAAGTAAATTTCACGAATTTTGGTATTAAAGGAGGAGCAACCTATAAAGTTACGGGACGTCATTTAATAGATGCTAATATTGCTTATATGACTCAAGCTCCAACCATCAGAAACTCTTTTTCAAATTCAAGAGAAAATAACAATGTTGTTGAAAATTTGCAAAGCGAAAAAGTATTTTCTGTTGACGCAAGTTATATTGCAAGAAGTCCGATAATCACCTCAAGGTTAACAGGTTTTTATACTTATATTCAAGATGCTACAGAAATTTCATTCTATTTTGCTGACGGAATTGGAGGAGATAACACCGCTTTTGTTCAAGAAGTTTTAAGTGGAGTTGGTAAAAAACATATGGGAGTTGAACTTGGTTTAGAAGCACAAGTTACCCCAACTATCAAGTTGAAAGGAGCTGCTTCAATAGGACAATTCACCTACGATAACAACCCCAATATCTACCTTACTTCTGAAGATAATTCACAAACGCAAATCGCAGGTTTCGTTAATGGTTCTAAGAATTTTGGTAAATCTAACTTAAAAAACTTTAGATTAGCTTCAGGACCTCAAAGTGCATATTCAGTAGGTTTTGAATATAGAGATCCTGATTATTGGTGGTTTGGAGCAACAACTAATTTCTTTAGTAATATTTTTGTTGATGTTGCGCCTTTAAATAGATCAAGTAATTTTTATATTGATGCTGATGGATTGCCTTTCAATGATTATGACCCTGAATTGGCGAGAGAATTATTGCAACAAGAGAGATTTGATGACTATATGGTTGTCAATTTAATTGGCGGTAAATCCTGGAAAATTGGCGATAAATTTATCAGTGTTTTTGCAACAGTAAATAACTTGCTAAATCAAGAATACAGATCTGGTGGATTTGAACAAGGGAGAAATGCAAATTTCAGACAATTGAGAGATGACAAAGCACTTGAAACGCCAGTTTTTGGCAATAAATATTGGTATGGTAGAGGCACTACTTATTTTTTAAACGTAAACTTAAGATTCTAAAAAATATAATACAATTGAACATGAAAACAAGTAAAATCATTATTTTAATACTAGCTTTTGTCTCTAGTATCTCTTTTACATCATGCGTAGAAGAAGGAAATTTTGAAGTCCCAACTTCTTTAGGGACTGAAGAAAATGAGGCATTAAACAAATTACTAACTGAAGCAACTAATGGTTCTTTTTCAGAAATATCTATTGCAAACTTAAAAGGATTATTAGTTAATGGACAAGTTACCCAAATAACTTCGGACATTTATGTAAAAGGATATGTAACATCTTCTGATCAAACAGGAAATTTCTTTAAAGAATTTTTTATTCAAGACGCACCAACCAATGCGACTGCAGCTATTAAAGTTGTAACAGAGTTTGTGGATTCTTATAACAAATTCAATATTGGTAGAGAAGTTTATATACGACTAAAGGGTTTATATATCGGAGAAGTAAGAACTGGAGATGGAGTTACTGCCATTGGTGGAGGTGAGTTTTCTGCTGGAAGATTAGGAACTTTATCAGTAAAACAAACAGGAGCCAATGTTTTAAGAGCAACAAATTCTGAGGAAATCGAACCAATCGTAGTTAAGTTTTCAGAAATAAATAATAGTCATGTTGGACTTTTTGTAAAAGTTGAAAACGCTCAGTTTCCATCATCAATAGTTGGAAAAACTTATGTTGATGCGGCTGATCAGTTTGACACTCAACGTTTATTAGAAAGTTGTGATGGTTTTGGTTACACAAATTTTATACTAGAAACTAGCTCATTTGCTGAATTTAGGTTTAGTGTTTTGCCTGCTGGTGGAGGAAGCGTTTCAGGTGTCGTTTCAAAAACTTTTAATGGAAGTAGTTTAGTATTAGCCCTAAACAAACCTTCTGATGTAATAATGGAGCAAGCAAGATGTTCCCCTTTAAACATAGCTGACTTTAATTTAATTTTTGACGAGGGTTTCAACGATGTTACTACCAATTGGACTGCCCATAATATCACTGGAGCTGAAACTTGGGGAATTACAACTTATGGAAACCCAGGAAATGCAGCTAAAATGTCAGGTTTTTCAGGTACTGCAAAAGTCAATGAGGATTGGTTAGTTTCAAAAGCTATAAATATTTCTACAGCATCAAATGCCTTTTTAATTTTTGAAACAGTGAAAAGATTCGCTGGAAACAATATAGAGTTGTTTTATTCTAAAAATTACACTTCAGGAAGTCCTGTAACAAATGGAACTTGGGTAAAATTAAATCCTGTTCTTGATACAAATGTAAATAGTTGGAATTCTTGGGCTTCGTCAGGCGCTATAGATTTAACTCCTGCAGTTGGTGGCAACGTATTTATTGCTTTCAAATACACTTCTGATACTGCAAACGCAGCCACTTTTCAAATTGATAATTTAAAAGTTCTTACTAAATAAAAATTTAAATTAATTTTATCAAGCCTCAAAATTTTATTTTGAGGCTTTTTTATTTACACGTATTTTTACATCATGGAAAAAATAGAACATATCGGAATTGCTGTCAAAGATTTAGAAAAGTCAAACGCACTTTTCGCGTCATTTTTTGGAGAATCTCACTACAAAACTGAAGAAGTTGCTTCTGAAGGTGTAAAAACATCATTTTTTAAATCTGGGCCAAATAAAATCGAATTGTTACAAGCCACAAATCCTGAAAGTCCAATTGCAAAATTCATTGAAAAAAAGGGAGAAGGAATTCATCATATTGCTTTTTTGGTTCAAGATATTCATGCAGAAATTGTAAGATTAAAAAACGAAGGTTTTAGTGTTTTAAATGATCCTGAAATTTCGGGAACCAAAAAAGGTGCTGACAATAAATTAGTTGTTTTTTTGCATCCAAAAACTACAAATGGAGTGTTGATTGAATTGTGTCAAGAAATTCAATAATTAATCAAAAAATCATCAAATTTCAACTCAAAAACTGACATCAATTTTTTGTATCTTGCTAGCGTTTAATAATTAAAATCGATGTCATCAAAATTTGATTCTTATCAAAAAAGGCGTTTACAATCCTCTTACTTTTCTGTAGTAATTAGCATTGCCTTGGTATTATTTATGGTCGGAATTTTAGGGTTGATTTTATTAAAATCAACCAAAGTTGCCAATATCGTAAAAGAACAAGTAGTAATTACTTTATTTTTAAAAGATGAAGTAACTCAAAATCAAATTGATGCTTTTTTAAAATCAATTTTAGAGGAATCCTTTACCAATAAAGCAATTTACACCAGCAAAGAGCAAGCTGCAATAATATATAGCGAAGAAATTGGCGAAGATTTTTTAGAATTTTTAGGTAAAAATCCACTTAAAAACGGAATTGATCTTTATCTTAAAGCGGAATTTGTGAATCCTGAAAAAATGCTAGAATTAGAACAAAAATATTTAGAAAACACCTTTGTGACTGCTGTTTCTTATGACAAACCTTTGATAAATTTATTGACCGAAAACATCAAAAGAGTCAGTTTTTGGTTGTTAGTTGCAAGTAGTTTTTTTGGAATTATAGCTATTATTTTAATTAACAGCTCTATCAGATTAACGATTTATTCAAAAAGATTTACCATTAAAACTATGCAAATGGTTGGTGCAACAAAAAGTTTTATCAGAAAACCATTTATTCTGACAAGCATAAAACTAGGGATGATTGGAGCTTTTTTCGCATTGATTGGATTGGCTTTTGTGGTTTATTATATTGACAAACACATTCCGAGTTTGGCTATTTTAGAAGATTTCCCTACGTTAGTTTTGCTTTTTTTAGGGATTATTTTTACCTCTTTTGCAATTACTTTGATGAGTACATTTTTTGCAACTCAGCGTTTTTTAAATTTAAAAACAGACGAGCTTTATTATTAAAATTTTTATTATGAAAAACGAAGCAAACTCAAATCAAACTTTTCTTTTTGGAAAGAAAAATTATGTTTTCATGTTGATCGGAATTGCTTTCATCGCAATTGGTTTTATTTTTATGGCTGGTGGAGGTAGTGACGACCCGAATGTTTTTAACGAAGAAATTTACAATTGGCAACGAATTCGTTTGGCGCCAACTTTGGTAATTATTGGTCTTGGAATTGAAATTTATGCAATTTTAGCTGATCCTAAAAAATAATTATGAATTTAATTGAAGCGATTATTTTAGCAATAATTGAGGGAATTACTGAATATTTACCAGTCTCTTCAACAGGCCACATGATTATTGCATCGTCTTTTATGAGAATTGCCACAGACGATTTTACCAAACTTTTTACAATTGTCATTCAACTAGGTGCTATTTTATCAGTAGTGGTTTTATATTGGAGACGATTTTTTCAAAGTTTCGATTTTTATTTAAAATTGGTAGTGGCATTTATTCCTGCTCTGATTTTAGGTTTATTATTAAGTGATGTAATTGACGAATTGTTAGAAAGCCCAATAACTGTGGCAATTTCTTTGATTATTGGAGGATTTATTCTTTTAAAAGTAGATGACTGGTTCAAAGCCAATGAGGAATTTGATGCTGAAAATCCGACTGTTTATACTAAAATCAGCTATGTAACAGCATTTAAAATTGGACTTTTCCAGTGCCTTGCCATGATTCCTGGAACCTCAAGAAGTGGTGCAAGTATTGTGGGAGGAATGACACAAAAAATCAATAGAAAAACCGCTGCAGAATTTTCTTTTTTCTTAGCTGTTCCTACAATGTTAGGTGCAACTTTAAAGAAAAGTTACGATTATTATAAAGCAGGTTTTGAACTTTCAACTGATCAAATCAACTACTTAATTGTTGGTAATCTTTTAGCTTTTGTTCTAGCATTGATTGCCATCAAATCGTTTATTGATTATTTGAGTAAAAAAGGGTTTAAGATTTTTGGATATTATCGGATTTTATTCGGAATAACCTTGTTAATAATTCATTTTTCCTTTTATAAACTAACTATTTAAAGATTTTCATGACCGAAGAAAACTTCAAAAATGGTCAAGTTTTATTGATTGATAAACCTTTAGGTTGGACGTCATTTCAGGTAGTCAATAAATTACGTTGGCACATCAAACAGCGATTCCATTTGAAAAATATAAAAGTAGGTCATGCAGGCACTTTAGATCCACTTGCTTCTGGATTATTGATTCTTTGCACTGGAAATCAAACCAAAAATATTGACTCATATCAGGCGCAAATCAAAGAATATTCAGGAACTTTTACTTTGGGTGCAACAACCCCAAGTTATGATTTAGAGACTTCAATTGATAAAAATTTTCCTACAGATCATATTTCTGATGAAATTATACATAAAACAACCAAGCAATTTATTGGAATTATTCAGCAAAAACCACCCATTTTTTCTGCGATAAAACAAGAAGGAAAACGTTTGTATGACATAGCAAGAAAAGGTGGAACAGCAGAGATAAAATCAAGAGAAATTACGATTTTTGAATTTGAAATTACAAAAATTAACTTCCCAAATCTCGATTTTAAAATCATTTGTAGTAAAGGAACTTATATTCGATCATTGGCTTTTGACTTTGGAAAAGCATTGAATTCTGGTGCGCATTTATCAGCTTTAAGAAGAACTAAAATTGGGGATTTTAGCGTAAATGAAGCTCTTTCTGTGGATGAATTTATCAAACAAATTTCTTCGGAATAATTTTTGGTAAGTTAAAATTTAAATTTTTTTTATGAAAAAAGCATTCTTTTTTCTACTTCTATTTTTCTATTTCACAACAACTTCTCAAGAAAAATTAGAAAAACTATTTTTCAATGGTAGTGTAAATGTTTCTTTAGCTTTTAATGAAAACTACGTTCTTTTTTATTCGTAAGTCCTTTATATTTATGTTTGATTTCTAAGAATAATAAATTAGACTCAACATATTTCCAGATGCGTACCTTAAAGCGATTGGTTCTGCCATTATGATGATCTTTATAAAATGTTAGATTATGATCATCAAAATATTAACTTTGGTAGCTCGGGAATCTCACGCTATTGATTTCTAATATGGCTTAATTTTCAACTAATTCTGGCAGAATATCAGAAAGAATCTTCCGATCAATAGCAAATTTGGTGTCTTCACGGTTCATTAATTTCACCCTGTACATTTGTTCTAGATGAATAGGGTCAAAAGTATTTAATAAATTAACAAATTGTTTGCTTAACATTAATTCAAAGTTACTACTTTGAATTATTTTAACTAATTTATGCTAAAATAATATATTTTAACGAACATTGAGTTTTATATTTGTCTCATGAGAAAACGTATCTTACTATTGGGTTCAGGGGAGCTAGGTAAAGAGTTTGTTATTGCTTGCCAACGACTTGGTCAATATGTTATGGCGGTCGACAGTTATCCAAATGCGCCTGCTATGCAGGTTGCGCATGAATGTGCCGTCATCAATATGCTTGATGCAAAAGCGCTTGATTCCTTAGTGGACTCTTATAAACCTGATATTATTGTTCCTGAGATCGAGGCGATCCGTACAGAACGTTTTTATGATTATGAAAAACAAGGTATTCATGTTGTTCCGAGTGCGAAAGCTGCAAATTTTACCATGAATCGGAAAGCAATTCGAGATCTTGCATCTAAGGAACTCGGAATTAAAACGGCTACTTATCGCTATGCTACTAGTTTAGATGAGTTGATAGCCGGCGTTGCTGTATGTGGCTTGCCTTGCGTGGTAAAGCCTTTAATGTCAAGTTCTGGTAAGGGTCAGAGTGTTATTCGTTCAATGGACGATATCGAAAAATCGTGGAAGTATGCGATGGAAGGTTCGCGTGGTGACCTAAAGGAAATAATTGTAGAATCGTTCGTCGATTTTGATTACGAAATTACGCTGTTAACGCTCACTCAAAAAAATGGTCACACCTTATTCTGCTCGCCAATTGGTCATCGGCAGGAGCGAGGAGATTACCAAGAAAGTTGGCAGCCTATGCCAATGAATTCTTCTCATCTCCAAGAAGCTCAAGAAATGGCGGCGCTAGTTACGGCTGCTTTGGGGGGACAAGGAATTTGGGGAGTAGAGTTTTTTATTACAAATACGGGTGCGGTATTTTCAGAATTATCTCCAAGGCCCCACGATACAGGTATGGTTACGCTTGGGGGCACTCAAAATTTTTCTGAGTTTGAATTACATGCTCGGGCGATTTTAGGAATTCCGGTGAATGAAATTACCTTATTGAAAAATGGAGCAAGCGCCGTAATTTTGGCAAAAGATAACAAGGAGGATTTTCCAACAATTACAGGACTTGAAGATGCTGCTCAAGTTTCGAATTCAGATTTTCGTATTTTTGGCAAGCCCTCTACGCGGGTCAATAGAAGGATGGGGGTCGCTTTGGCGTATGGGAATGAATCTGTTGAAACCTTAGTAGAATCATCAAAAAAGATTGCTAACATGATCAACATTAATTAAATGAAATTATTTCTTGGAATTCTTTTCTCGGTGATTACTTTTCTTTCTTAGTCAATCGATATCGCTTATTCAATAAGCATGAATAAACCTCAAAACCACTATTTTGAGGTGGAGATGTCACTTTCAAATATTAATCAAAAGTCCCTGGTTATTAAGTTGCCTATTTGGGCAACGGGTTCTTATTTAGTGAGTGAATTTTCGAAAAATATTAATTCCTTCAGCTATTTTTTTTAGAGCTGGTTTTGGTTATGAATTCATAAAAAGAATCGCAATAAGTGTTAATACAGGTTTTGATTATCATTGGAATTATGCAGTAAGTGCGTTTCCAACTTATGGAACAATGCGAATTAATATTACTGAAAATTAAGAAAATACCTTTTTTTGGAAGGAAATTATGAAAAATGTGGCGTCCTTCAAGCAATTATCCAAATGGAAATTACTATGGTTTTTAACTGGAGTTCAAATTGCTGGCGAAAAAAAATGGAATACTATTATTAGAGTTGATTTCCATAGAAAAGGAATCATTGGTTTTGAAAATAATAGATTAGACAGCATTTCATTTGGAATCGGATTTTCGTTTTTTTAAATTAACTATTTTTTTTAACAATTAGACCCCACTGGTTTTTGAAACCTGTGAGATCTATAATTTTTTAAAAATTTAAATTATTATTTTTCTGCCAACAAATCACGTATTTCAGATAATAATTCTTCTTGGCTTGGGCCTTTTGGTGAAGCAGGCGCAGCAGCTTCTTTTTTCTTAGTGATATTCACTGCTTTTACAATCATAAACATCACAAATGCAACAATCACAAAATCAATTAAATTGGTAATAAAATCCCCATACATTAAACTAACTTCGACTATAAAAGCTCCATTTTGATCTGCAGTACCTTGTTTGATAATCCATTTTAAATTTTTAAAATCTTATTTAAAAATCACCCCAATTAAAGATGACTATTCCGCCAGTAAAAGCACTGACAACTTTATTAAAAGCTGCACCCATCACAAAAGCAACAGCAATATCAATAAGGTTTCCCTTCATTGCAAACTCCTTAAATTCTTTTAGTATTCCTATAATTATTAAGCTTTAGTAAATTGATGTTGCTAAAATATTAAGTTTTTTTAATCCTTTAACACTTTTTTAATACGATGAGAAATTCCTGTTAAAATTTCATAAGTAATTGTTCCTGAAATATCTGCAAATTCTTGAATCGTTTTTTGATTGTCAAAAATGATTGCCTTATCCCCTTCTTTACAATCAATATTTGTAACATCAACCATAATCATATCCATACAAACATTGCCGATAATTGGTGCTTTTTGACCGTTAACAGTCGCAAATCCTTTTTCATTTCCCAAAGCTCTTGAAATTCCGTCTGCATGACCAATAGGTATTGTGGCTGATTTTGTTAGTGTTTTTGATACAAATCCTCTATTATATCCCACAGAATCACCTGGTTTAATTTCATGAATTTGCGAAATAATAGAAACTAAATTGTGCGTATTTTTTAATTGAGAAGTTTCAAAATCATCATTTCCAAAACCATATAAACCAATCCCAATGCGAACCATATCAAACTGAGCTTCAGGATAATTTATTACTCCAGAAGTATTTGAAATATGTAATATTGGTTTATAAGATAAATGATTTTCAAATTGTTTTGCGATGTTTTTAAAACTATCAATTTGTTTGTTAGTGAACTCTTTCTCGTTCATATCTTCACTTGCTGCTAAATGAGAAAATAAAGACTGAATTTTAACATGTTGATTTTTAGAAATTTCCTCAAGTATTTTTGGAATTTCTGACAGCAAAAATCCCAATCTATTCAAACCAGTATTAAATTTTAAATGAATAGGATATGATTTTAATAGATTTTCTTTTGCCAATTGTAAAAAGGCGTTAAAAATTTCAAAACTGTATAAATCTGGCTCCAAACAATAATCTATAACTGATTGTAAATTCGCATTTTGAGGGTGTAAAACCAAAATTGGCTTTTGAATATTTGCTTTACGCAAGGCAATTCCTTCATGCGCATATGCAACAGCGAAATAATCAATCTTATTTTCTAAGAATTTTGCAACCAAAACATCATCACTTCCATAACTAAACGCTTTTATGACAGCCAAAATTTTAGTAGTTGGTTGTAGTTTTTTCTTGAGATAGTTGAGATTGTGTCCTAATGCTTTTCCGTCAATTTCTAGAACAGTTACATGGTTATTCATAATTTGCTTAACTTGTTTCAGTATCTGAAAGAGTATCTTTGATTTCGCTTTTTTGTTGTTGATTTTTAATCGCTTTATAATAAGCTGCTCTTGATAAAGGCTCATATTCTTGAGTTTCACCAAGCATCACCAATTTATTATTTTGTGATTTTCTAAAACTATAATTCGCTAAATTTCCAGTATGTGTACAAACAGCGTGAACTTTTGTAACATATTCAGCAGTTGCCATCAAAGCTGGCATAGGTCCAAATGGATTTCCTTTAAAATCCATGTCCAAACCTGCAACAATTACACGAATTCCCCTATTTGCCAAATCATTGCAAACAGCTACAATCTCGTCATCAAAAAATTGCGCTTCATCAATACCAACAACATCTACATCATTTGCCAACAAGCGAATATTGGAAGCGACTGGAACTGGAGTTGAACGTATTCTGCTATCATTGTGTGAAACAACTTCATTATCATCATAGCGAACATCAACCGTAGGTTTAAAAATTTCAACACGTTGTTTTGCAAACTGAGCACGTCTCAAACGTCGAATTAATTCTTCGGTTTTTCCAGAAAACATAGAACCACAAATGACTTCTATCCAACCAAATTGTTCTGTATGATTTACGGTATTTTCAAGAAACATTTTGTAAATTTAATCGTTCTAATTTTATATTTTTGTGTTACTTTGAGTTTTAACAAATTTATAAATATTTACAGCGAAAAATGGACTTCAATAAACAACTTATGCACAAAAAATTAGAAAAAGATTTGATCAGCATAGCACATGACATCTTAAAAATGAAAAATAGGGATGATATTTTTGCATTAAAAGAAAAGTCAAAAGCTGTTTTTGAAAAGATTTCAATGCTCGCATTTGTTGAAGAATATGTAAAAACAACTCCTAATTTAGAAACAACTGAAGATCAATTAATTCAGGAAGTTGAACATGCTTTTGAAGCAAAAGAATTGGCTGTAAAAGTGAAATATATTCCTGAGACTCAACCTGAATTAGAAGTTGAACAAATTGAAGAAATAGTTGTAGCACAAATTATTGAAGAAGAAATTGCGAAAGATGAACCAATGATCGAACAACTATTTGCTGAATTGGGAGAAAATTTATTTTCTGAAAATAGCAATCCAGCAAATTTTAAAAATGACGTGAAAGATGTTGGAGAACGAAAAACTTTTACGCTTGATGACGAATTGCAAGACACCGTTTCTGTAGATATTATGGCAGATTTGTTTGAAAATTCACAACCAAAATCACTCAATGATCGTTTAGTAAATACGATTCAAATTGGGTTGAATGACAGAATTGCTTTTGTAAAAAATCTTTTCAATGGCGAACAAGAGGATTTTAACCGAGTCGTTTCTCAATTAAATTCTTTCAAAACTGAAAAAGAAGCAAAAAAATTCATTGAAAAAATGGTAAAACCTGATTATAGTTGGGCTGAACATCAAGAACTTGAACAACGCTTTTTAGAGATTATTGCCCGTAAATTTGTCTAAATTTTTATTTTTGAAACCAGTTTTAATTCATACACATTTTCACCATAGAAAAACTGGAGTTACCAAAAGTATTGAAAATGTGTTGCCTTTTTTTAATAAAAATTTTGAAACGTATGTTTATGGAAATACAATAGACGGAAATTTCATTAAATCTTCTCAATTAAAAAAAATACTTTTTTCTGACAGAAAAATAATCGTGCATTGTCATCGAAATAATGAAATTATACGAACGTTGTTTTTACGATTTTTGGGTGCAAAATTCAAATTGATTGCAACACGTCATTCAGCTACAAAGCCATCAAAAATGACGTCTTTTTTATTGAAAAAAGTTGACAAAGTCATTACTTTAATTCCAAGTATGAGTCAAAATTTAGGAATAAAAAATGACCTTGTTTTTCATGGCGTAAATGTGGAAGAATTTTTACCAAATCACATAAAAACAATTCCTGAAATTATTCAAAAAAACATCATTTTATGTGCAGGAAGAGTTAGAAAAACAAAAGGACAACTCGTTTTATTGGAAGCTGCAAGTATATTAAAAAAACATCAAGATTGGGCGTTAGTGATTGTTGGAAAAGTTGATAAACCTGAATTTTTGAGGGAATTGAAAGGCATTTCTCAAAAACACAGTATTGAGAATCAAGTATATTTTATTGATGAAACTCGAGAAATTATTGGGTATTATCAAGCAGCAAAAATAGCAGTTGTGCCTAGTTTTTCAGAAGGATTTTCGTTGGTCACAGCTGAAGCAATGTCATGCGAATGCACTGTAATTTCTACAAAAAATGTGGGTGTCCATAATGATTTAATTTCTCATGAAAAAAACGGCTATTTATTTGAAGCCGGAAATATTCTTGCATTACAAAATTTACTTTTAGAAGTGATTTCCAATAGACTTCCTTTGCTTGGAAAAGAAGCAAGAATTGAAATTCTAAAAAATTGGAGTGCTGAAAAAGAAGCAATCGAATTGATGAAGATTTATGAATCAAATTGATTTATAACCAATTTTCCCATTTAAATCATCAATCACTTTTTTACTATTTCCTACAAAAATCTCATTGTCAACCATAAAAACAGGTCGTTTTAGAAACGTATAATCATCCAAAATAAATTGTCTGTAGTCTTTTTCATATAAGTTTTGATTCTTTAAATCCATCTCTTTATAAAGTTTTGCACGTCTGTTAAACAACGCTTCATAGCTTTTTGTATGTGCATACAATTCCTCTAATTGAGCCACATTGATGGGTTTTACTTTCACTTCTTGCAGTTCAAAACCTTCTAGATTTACCTCTTTTAAAATTCGACGACAAGTATCACAGGTTTGTAAAAAATAAACTTTCTTCATCTTTATGGAGTATATTTACACTCCAAAATTACAATTAAAAATGAAAACACACTTTGATATTTTACGAAAATCAAGAGAACTTGTTTTAAAAGAATTAGAAGGATTATCGATAGTACAATTGCACACAATTCCTCAAGGTTTTAAAAATAATATTGCTTGGAATGTGGCTCATGTATTGGTTACACAGCAATTATTACATTATAAATTATCAGATTTGAACTGTTTATGTCCTGATGATTTGATTGAATCACATAAAAAAGGGACTTTGCCAACTGTTACTTTTACAGAGGAAGAATTTGAAGAAGTTAAAGAATTATTTGCAGGTTTCCCAGATACTTTACAAGAAGATTATGAAGCAGGAATTTTCGAAAATTATTCAGAATATCCAACAAGCTCAGGTTTTGTGATTCATTCTATTGAAGAGGCAATTGCATTTAACAACTTTCACGAGGGTATTCATTATGGTATTATTAGAGCCATGAAAAAGTTTGTTTAATTAAAAAGACTCACTCAATGGTGATATTTTCCTCTAAGAAATAATTTGCCCTTATTTCAAAATCAGTGAGTTCTTTGAAATAAATGATTTTCTCAGGAAAAATTTTTTTTAGGAAATTTCCTGTATCCCATTTGTTGTTTTTATTACTGTCAATACAAACTCTAAGCGTATATTTTTTTGGATCTAGCAAATCAAAAATAACGGTCTTTGATGAGTCCATAATTTGGCGCTCAACAAGTGCATCCTTATTTTTTCCTGAAAGCAATTCTACAATGATATTTTCATTTTTGATGTTATTCACATTCAAAGTTAATCTGCCATAATCATCAATTGCTTTTGTACTAAAACTGGCATTTAATGAGTCGTTTTTAAAAGAAAATATGTCTTCAAAAGCACCTTTAAAAGTTGTAAAAATATATTTTTGAGAAGGTTTTTTTTCAAAAACAAAACCTATTTTGTTTTCCTTTTCATAGAATAAAGTCTTATAATTTACAGATATTGTATCTTTATCAATCAAGCTAATTTTTGAAGTATCAATTCTTATGATTGGATTATTGCTCTCTACAAAAATGGTATCTCTAAAATGCAAAACTGATTTTGGGAGAATATTTATTGTGAGAGAATCTCGTTTTTCTTTTCTTAATTTTACAGTGATAGTATCTATGAATTTTTGATTTGAAACTACAAAATTCAATGAATCTGCTTCAATATTCGTAAACCAATAATTCAATGAATCTTTATCTTTTTCAAATTTTGACACGCTTTTAAAATTGTCTGGAACTTTGGAAATCACATTGATTTTCATATCTGTTTGCTCACCCTCAAAAGCAAATTGAAGTTTTCCTTTAGTAACTTCTCTTCCTCTATAAAATTTATAGGGTTGTTCTTCTTTAAAAAGTGTGATGGGTTTTATCAAAATACTATCTTTAGGTAAGTGAATAGTATCTGTTAAAAATCCTATTTTGTCGTTTTTGGGGTTAAAAATATAATCACTAATTTCTTCTTTTAAGGCAACTATAAAATACTTCCCATCTTTTAGATTGGTGAATTTAAAATTTGTTGTGTCTAAAGTATTGGTGATATAGTTAGGTTTCTTTTTATAAATAATAGAATCTCTATATGAAGTATCAATTCGATACAACAAGACATTGACACTTTTAGGTATTTCTTGAAGAATAGCGTCATTAATAGAACCCGCAATCATCAAAGAATCAATGTAAGTTCCTGTGGAAAAAACATATTTGAAATTCTCTAAAATATTGCTTTCATTATTGTCTTTAACTGCATTTCCAAAGTTAAAAATATAGGTGGTATTTTCTTGTAAAGTGTCTAAAATTTGAATTTTAATTTCCTTACTTGGAGAACCTTGAGGCGTAATTAAAGGTGGATTTTTCAACGGTGGTGAAACTACCAATTGTTTACTCAATTCCTTTAAAGTAACAAACTCATTAAAGTTGAGTTTTATGATTTTTTTATCAAACTTAACAGTATTATAGGGCGGAATTGAGTTCACAAACAAAGGCGCGTCCTCGTCTTTTGGGCCACCTTCTGGTCTTCCAGTTCTTGCACAATTAGTGACAAAAACAAGAAACACAACTAAAAGAAAAAATCTGTAAAATGTTTTCACAAAAATAATTTTATCACAAATTAACGATTTATTCTAGGATTTATAAATGCAATCAAAACTATTTATTCGTTAAAATTCTAAAAAATTCTATACAATCAAGTCTGAACAAGCCATTGTGAGAATGCTAATTCTGCAATTATTTGATTTTTGAAACTCTTTTGCGCAAGCTTCTAAAGTGGCTCCTGTTGTGATAACATCATCAATAATCAACACATGTTTGTTTTTAAAACAAACAATATCCTTCAATAAAAATCGAGTATCAACGTTGCTAAAACGCTCAAAACGAGCTTTAAAAGTTTGTGTTTTGGTTGCGGAAACACGAACCAACTCATTTTCTAAATACGGAATTTGTAAATGTCCACTCACTTTTTTCCCAAATTTTGTCACTTGATTATACCCTCTTTGCTTCATTTTTTTTGGATGCAATGGAACAGGAATAATATAATCTACGTCTTTAAATTCGCCATTTTCACGAATAATTTCTCCTAACCAATCTCCAAAAAAAGCACCAATTTCTTCATTTCCACGATATTTTAACTCATGAATTATTTTTTGAGTAATGCCCTTTTTTCTAAAATGTAGCAAAGAATAGCCTTTTTCAATGTCAACTCTACCAAAAAATGTTTGAGTAACACTATTTTCCTGAAAACTTGTGAAGTTTGTCAGAGGCAAATCATGCCGGCAAAGCGTGCAAATTGTCTTCTCATTCTCAACCAATTGTTGATCACAAATTCCACACATTTCAGGATAAAAAAGAGTAAAAAAGTCTTTTAGAAATTTCATCTTTTTGCAATTTTTGTATGAAAGATACTTAAATAATTGACAAAATCTAATTTATCTTTTTAGAAATAAAAGAAAGAGTTTGTGTCTTTTAAGTGAAATTTAAAACAAACAAAATAATCTCATTTTTGAATCAAAAAAAACTAGCTTATTTTTTCTTGACAAAGTTCTTCAAACGTTTATCTTTGTGCCATTATGGCAATACAAGAAGATCAATTTAAAAAAGTTTTATCGCACGCAAAAGAATACGGATATGTATTTCAATCATCAGAAATTTATGATGGTTTAAGTGCGGTGTATGATTATGCTCAAAATGGCGTTGAGCTTAAGAAAAATATCAGAGATTATTGGTGGAAAGCAATGGTACAAATGCACGAAAATATTGTTGGCATTGACGCTGCAATTTTGATGCATCCAACAACTTGGAAAGCCTCTGGTCACGTTGATGCTTTTAATGATCCATTAATTGACAATAAAGATTCGAAAAAACGTTACAGAGCAGACGTTTTAATCGAAGATTATTGTGCCAAAATTGAAGCAAAAATCGATAAAGAAGTTGAAAAAGCTGCTATTCGTTTTGGAGACTCTTTTGATAAAGAAACTTTTGTTTCAACCAATCAAAGAGTTATTGAATATCAAGCAAAAATCAATGCTATTTTATCAAGAATGTCAAAATCATTGTCAAATGAAGATTTGGCTGATGTAAAAGCATTAATTGAAGAATTAGAAATTGTTGATCCTTTATCAGGTTCAAAAAATTGGACAGAAGTAAAGCAATTCAACTTGATGTTTGGAACACAAATTGGTGCTTCTGCTGAAAATTCTACACAAGTATATTTACGTCCTGAAACGGCTCAAGGGATTTTTGTAAATTTCTTAAATGTGCAAAAATCTGGAAGAATGAAAATCCCATTTGGTATTGCTCAAACTGGAAAAGCCTTTAGAAATGAGATTGTTGCAAGACAATTTATTTTCAGAATGCGTGAGTTTGAACAAATGGAAATGCAATTTTTCATCAAACCAGGGACCCAAAAAGAATGGTATGAAAAATGGAAACAAACCCGCTTAAAATGGCATTTGAGTTTGGGATTAGGTGCAGAAAATTATCGGTTTCATGATCACGAAAAATTAGCACATTATGCTGATGCAGCTACAGATATTGAGTTTAAATTTCCTTTCGGATTTAAAGAGTTAGAAGGAATTCACTCAAGAACAGATTTTGATTTAAAAGCACATGAACAATATTCTGGGAAAAAATTACAGTATTTTGATCCTGAATTAAATGAAAGTTATGTTCCTTATGTAATAGAAACTTCTGTTGGATTGGACAGGATGTTTTTGGCTGTTTACTCAAATTCTTTGCAAGAAGAAACCTTGGAAAATGGGACAACAAGAACTGTTTTAAGATTACCTGCAGTTTTAGCGCCTTTTAAAGCGGCCATTTTACCTTTGGTAAAAAAAGATGGTTTACCAGAAATTGCTCGTGAAATTTTTGAGGATTTAAAGTGGGGATTTAACGTAGATTATGACGAAAAAGACGCTGTTGGAAGACGTTATCGAAGACAAGATGCCAATGGAACTCCTTTTTGCATTACTGTTGATCATGAAACTTTGCAAGACAATACTGTAACTATTAGACATAGAGATTCTATGGAACAAAAACGTGTTACAATTTCGGATTTAAAAGTAATTATCACAGCTGAAGTTGATATAAAAACATGGTTACAGAAAATATAAAATCCTTTAAATGGAGCAAGAAATTTTAATAAATAACACCATTTCTTTCGTAAAAAAAGAACTTAAAAATGCTGAAGCTGGTCATGATTGGTTTCATATTGAAAGGGTTTTTAAAAATGCTGTTTTAATTTCGAAAGACGAAAAAGTTGATATTTTTATAGTTTCATTAGCAGCTTTATTACATGATATTGCTGATCCAAAATTTCATGATGGAGATGAAACAATTGGGCCTAAAAAAGCTAGTGAATTTCTAAATAATCAAAAGGTTGATTCAAAAACCAGTAAACATGTAATCAATATTATCAAGCATATTTCTTTTAAAAATTCATTAGAAAAAAATTCAAAAAAATTTACTTCTAAAGAGTTAAAAGTTGTGCAAGATGCAGATAGATTGGATGCCATTGGTGCTATCGGAATTGGACGTTGTTTTCATTATGGAGGGTTTAAAAATAGACAAATTTATAATCCTAAGATTCTCGCAAATTTAAATTTATCAAAAGAAGCTTATCAAAATTCTGATGCGCCAACAATCAATCATTTTTATGAAAAATTACTGCTTTTGAAAGATAAAATGAACACGAAGTCTGGGAAAAAAATTGCAGAAAAAAGGCATCATTTTATGGAACTATATTTAAAACAGTTTTATGAAGAATGGAATGGACTTCTGTAATGATTTAATTTTCTTTTGCGACTTCTAAAGCAGTAATTTTATATTCTAAAATCGCCAATTCTTCTCCACTTTCAATAATTTGGTCTACTGTTAAATTGTTACTTGAATTGATAAAATCAAGCATTTTTTTACTTTTAAAGTTATAATACTCTATTGCTTTTTCTATTTTTTCTTCCATAATATTAATTTTATTGGATTAGATTTTTCATTTCGCTTCGATATTTTGAAGCGCTTTTACCTGTTATTTTGTTAAACAATTTGTTGAAATGAGAAAAATTATTAAATCCACATTCAAACGAAATATCAGCAATACTCATGGTGCTTTCAGCAAGTAATTTTGTAGCATGAACGACTCTATATTCATTCACTAATTTTGTAAACGTTTTTCCTGTTGATTTTTTAAAATACCTACAAAAAGCAGGTACTGTCATGCTTACAAGTTCCGCAATTTCATCTAAACTGATGTGTTCTTGGAAATGTTCGTTGATATGTTTGTAAATAATTTCGATTTTATTGCTGTCTTGAGGAATGGTTTCAAAAGCAAAACCATTGGCATTCAGCAACGTATAATCATCAGTATTCGCTAAATCTTTTAAAATATCTAAAAAAGCTATGATTCTTTCAGCTCCATCAATTTCAGCCAATTGTTCAATTTTTGCGCCAATTCGTTGTTTGATATCAATATTAAAACGAACTCCTTTTTTTGCTCTTTCAAAAAGTGCCTCAATAGGCAACATTTCTGGAATTTTAAAAAAATGTTCTCCTAAAAAATCAGGTTTGAACTGAATTAATGTTTCAGAACCATTGGTTGTCAATCTATCAATATAACCAACATGAGGGAGATTTGAGCCAATTAAAACCAATTGACTATTGTTAAAATAACTAATATGATTGCCAATATGTCTTTTTCCACGACCTTTATTTACATACACCAATTCAATTTCAGGATGAAAATGCCAAAAAGGAGTATTGGTTTTTAAAAACTCAACATGTTTCTTCACCAATAAAGAACTACCAAAATTGGGCGTAATCTTTTCTAATGTTGGTTTGATTTGTTTCATTTATTGATCTTAGGGTATTTTGTCTATCATTTGCAATTCACCTATAATTTTTTCGTATCTGACATCAATTTCAGTGCATGCTCTTTTCTAATCAATTACAAAATTACAATAGAAAGCTAGGATAATCTATATAGAATTATCTTTTATGTGTTCTATTTTAACTTTAATAAATTTTAACAAAACATTTAGGGTTAAAATAGGATATAAATATACCAATTTTGTTGTTACGCAAACTATAGATGTACTATAACTTTGCAGAAAAAATAATATATGGTAAACAGTAATAGTATTTTATTTATTTCGGTAATCGCCATTTTTATTGCAATGTACATTTTCCAAATTGTGGTATTAGGCATTATATTGAAGAAAAACAGTGGAAAAACATTTCAGTAAATTCCAAAAAAGTAAAAAAATGAAAAAACAAATTATAACGATAGCATTATTAATAAGTTCATTAATTGGCTATTCAAACACGGAAATTAAAAATTATTTAGTAGACATTAGTAAAAAAGTAACAGTAGAATTCAAAAATGTAAAAAAAGGGCATCTTTTATCGATTAAGGACAATCAGGGTGTTAAAATATATTCAGAGGAAATTTCTGAAAACGGACATTTGTCAAAAATTCTTGATGTAACTTCTTTAGAAAAGGGAACTTATTATGTGGAATTAGATAAAGATTTTGAAATTGCAATAAAACTTTTTCAAATAAAAGAAAATCAAGTGATTTTTAATGAAAATGAAGAAAAAACAATTTTTAAACCAGTTGCTAGAAATGAGGAAAATATGCTGCTAATCTCTAAAATCGCTTTCGATAATGAGCCAATGCAAGTTGTTCTTTATTACAATGACGAAATGATTTTTTCTGAAACAATTAAAAGTGAAGCTATTTTAAATAGAGTTTACAGATTGGAAAAAGAAAAAAAAGGAAACTATACAGTTCTTTTTTATAACAATGGAAGAAGTTTTGAAAAAAGGTTTAAAATTTAAAAGAGTTCATAGATTAAGTTAGTTAGTTAGATTGTAAATTTGATTGAAAGCGAGCCTGATTAACTCGCTTTCTTTCATTTTATAACTTTTCTAAATCGAAATAAAACGCTTAAAACCCAGGAAAATTTGGTTTTCTTTTTTCTAAAAATGCAGTGGTTCCTTCTTTATAATCATTGGTTCCAAAACAATCTCCAAAAGCTTCAATTTCCACTTCAAAACCATTTTTTTGAACATCGAAATTTGCATTAACAGCTTTTATTGAGGCTGCAATTGCAACAGGTGAATTTTTAATGATTTTTTGAGCAATTTTAGTTGCCAAATCAAGCAATTGATCTTGAGAAGTAACATGATTTACCAAGCCAACCTCTTTTGCTTCGTCAGCAGAAATCATTCCTGCTGTCATAATCATTTCCATAGCTTTACCTTTTCCTACCAATTGTGGCAAGCGTTGTGTACCTCCATAACCCGGAATTATCCCCAATGAAACTTCCGGCAAACCCATTTTTGCATTGTCAGAAGCAATTCTAAAATGACAAGACATTGCCAACTCTAAACCCCCACCCAATGCAAAACCATTGATGGCTGCAATAACTGGAGTTGATAAATTTTCGATAAAATTGAAAAGTATTTCTTGTCCTTTTCTGGCTAATTTTTCTCCTTCATCCGCAGAAAAATTTGCAATTTCTGAAATATCTGCTCCTGCAACAAATGACTTTTCTCCACTTCCAGTAAGCACTATCACTCGAATTTTTCTGTCATTTTCAAGTAATTCAAAAGCCTCACCCAATTCAGAAATGGTAATTTTGTTTAAAGCGTTTAATTTTTGTGGTCTATTGATAGTAATTGTTGCAATTCCATCGTTTTTATCAATTAAAATAGTTTCAAAATTCATATTACTTGTGTTAAAAAATCAATTTAACTCTTTATTTTTTTGGTAAAATAACTGTAAAAGTGGTTCCTTTGTTTTTCTCTGAAGTAAAACTAATATTTCCATCATATGCTTCAATAATATTTTTAATCATTGCCAATCCTAAACCCATTCCACTGGTTTTTGTGGTAAATTTTGGTTCGAAAATTAACTCTTTGAGTTCATTTGCAATTCCTTTTCCATTATCAGAGACCGAAATTTTTAAAAACTCACTTTCTGAGGATACATCAACAATGATTTCTGGATTTTCTGTTTCTTCAGTCGCTTGTAATGCGTTCTTAACCAAGTTAGTTAAAACTCTGATTAGTTGTGTTTTATCTAAAAAAGCGAACAGTTCTTTTTCTTCTGAATGAAACTGAATAGATTCATCATTAAATATATCAATAGCTAATTTAATGACACTAATCACCTCAATTTCCTCTTTATTTTGAGTTGGCATTTTCGCAAAATCCGAAAAAGCTGAAGCAATAGCACTCATTACGTCAATTTGTTGGATAAGTGTTTTACTATATTCTGATAATTTTTCTCTGATATTTTCATCTTCAGGATTGAATTTTCGCTCAAAACTTTGAACAGATAAACGCATTGGAGTCAGAGGGTTTTTGATTTCATGAGCAACTTGTTTTGCCATTTCTCTCCAAGCTTGTTCACGCTCGCTTTTTGCCAATTTGATGGCACTTTCCTCTAATTGATCAATCATATTATTATATGCATCAACTAAAATCTCAATTTCGGAACCTGCTGCGTGCAATAAAATCTTTTCATTTCGCTGATTCAATTGAGTTTGTTCCATTTTATCAGAAATGGATTTTATTGATTTTGTAATGTAACTTGATAAAAAATAAGCTAAGGCAATTGCAATTATTAACATTAACAGATACACCAAACTTAATCTCGAGATAAATTCGCGTAATTCATATTCAATTTCTGAATTGTCTTGAGTAAATTGAAATTCTACGATTCCAATTCTTTTAAATTTTGGGTCGTTAATATATGAATATGAAGATTGATATCCATTTCCATCTTCAACTCTTGTTTTTACAATTCTATGATTTGAATTTTGTGCTAAATCCTTTAAAACATTATATGATAAAGGACCAATATTGTTCTCCTCGAAGGCATTTGTTATGGAAGAGACCAATAAATTTCCATTTAAATCAAATATAGAAATATTCAATCTATTAATAGATGAAATTTCATAAATGCGCTCTTTAAATATTTTATAAAGATTTTCTGAATTTACTGGATAGGTTGTTTTATTGCTTAACTCTAAATCAATAATTTGAATAGCTGTAGACTCTTTTCTTTCAAAACGCTGCAAATTGTAGTCTTGGGTTTGTTCATCATATTGATAAACAGTTACCCCAAGAATTAAAATTGATGCCAATAACACCAATAAAATCATTGAAAAAAAAATGCGAATTCGCAAGGAAACTTTTTTTATTATAATCACTGATTTAATAAATTATATAATTGTTTTACAGATGTTTATATGAGTTTTGAATTTAAATTTTATTGAAATAATTATTTCTAAATAAGTAAAAATTTTAGTGTCACAAGATAGTCAATTTAAAACCCTTAGCAAATAGCAAAATCAGAATTAAAAAAAGTCAAATATATTTTAAAATGGCTAAAAATAATTCTGAAAATAATATTGAAAGTATTCCTTTGAGAAAAATGAGTAACTTTGTATAAAAATTAAGACTACGCACCATATTTTAGTACCTATTGGATCCACTGAAAGTGCTCGAAATACTTTACAATTCGCTATTGATTTTACTGCTTAAATTCAAGTAAAAATATTTGTTTTTAGAGCTTATAGCTCTTTTTCTAAAGCAGGAACAATGATTAATATTGATAGTATTATTGAGCGTGAAACAAATTTATATATCAAAACTTTATTAAACACTGTTGACACAAAAGATGTAGAAATAAAAATGATTTCTGCCAAAGGAAATGTTGTTGAAAGTGTGTTGTCTATAGATGAAGAAATTGGAATTGATTTGATTATTTTAGGAGCAAAAAGCAACTCAATCAGGCAAGAAATATTTTTAGGAAAAACCGCTGGTAGCCTTGTAAAAAGAACTGAATTACCAATGTTAACTGTACCTGATGGATATAAATTTGTTCCAATAAAAAGTATTTTAATGGCTTTTAAATCAGGAATTGTTAAAAAAAGAGCCTCATTAAAACCATTGCAATTTATTGTTGAAAATTTCAAGGCAAAAGTTGATATATTGTTGGTGAAAACTCCTAATTATACTGAAGAAGACATGCAACTTGACAAAGCTGTTGACAAGCTAAAAAGTTCATTAACAATTACTGAAAATGCAACCACTTTTCAAGGAGTTTTGGAGCATATTAATTCTTTTAATTCTGGTTTGTTGTGCGTTTTTAGACGTAAAAGAGGATTTTTTATGAAATTATGGGAAAAAAGTACCATTCTTAAATCGGAATTTTATACAAATGTTCCTTTATTAATTATAAAAGGCAAATAATTAATATCTTAAATCTGCAGGTTCTATAAAAGCTATGTCAAGATTATAAATTTCATTGATATAGGTTTTTAAGATTTCAAGAAATTCATCGAGTTTTTCCTGAGAAATAGTGTTTTCAGTATTTCTTCCTGATGCAAAATTGACAGCTAAAAACCCTTCATTCAAGTTTTTAAATGAAAAAACTCCAGCATGCAATGGTTTTGAAAAATCATAATTGTTGTTTTGTGAAAATAAAAAAGCATACATCAACACTTGAACAGCTTTGTGGTATTTTTCTTCTTTTAAATTGTCAAAATTTGATGCTTTTAAATTTTGCTTTATTACTTTTCCAGTTTTATAATCAATAATTCTTAAAACACCATTTAGCTCGTCAATTCTATCAACATTTCCATGAATTTTGAATCGAAAATCAAATCCATCAATGTTTATTTCAGTTTCCAATTGTTGTTCAGTAGCAATAATTTTTAACTTATTAATATTGTCTTTTAATAAATCCTTTTCTTTTACTAAAAAATTACTTACAAATCGTTTTGCAACCTCAAAAATCAATCGGTTTTTACCTGTAATAATATTTCCATTTTTGAATTGTGTTTTGAAATGCTTTATAACCAAATCATTGGCTATTTTTTCCATTTCAATAATATTAGATTCTACTAAATATTTTCCAATAAAGGGTTTATAAAGTTCATCTAACGTCTCATGAACGACTGTTCCTAAAGTATTGTGCGCAATTGTTTCTTCAACATCATCAAATTCTTTAATTTTTAAGATTTTTTGTTTGTAAAATTGAATAGGATTGTGTAAATAACTTGTTAAAGATGAAGGAGATATGCCACTTTTCGCAAACAATTCTAATTTGTTTAAAATTGCTTGATTTTTGGAAATTTCTTTTAATGTAATTTGCTGAGAAAGCATTTTTGGTGTCACAATTTTCTTGATAATATCAGTTTTCATCAATTCTAATTGTGTAACAAATCTGCTTTTTTCTCCACTCCCAAAATGGTCTTGTTCAGTATTGTACAAGATATAAATGTTTTTTGCTCTTTGAATCAATCTAAAAAAATGATACGAAAAAATGGCGTCTTTTTCTTTATAAGTAGGCAATCCAAAAGCGATTTTTACGTCAAAAGGAATAAAAGAATGTTGCTGTTTATTTGCAGGCAAAACACCTTCATTTGCAGAAGCCAAAATAATGGTTTCAAAATCTAAAACCCGCGTTTCTAACATGCCCATTAATTGCAAACCTTGAAGGGGTTCACCTTGAAAAGAAATGGTTTCTGTGCCAATAATTTGTTTGAAAAAAATCGAAAATGTTTTTAAATCGTTAAAAAATAAAAATCGTTTTTGAAGGGTATTTAACTGTGTGAAAGTGGTGAAAAAGCGAAATAGATATTCTTTTTCTAAAGCATCAGCAGTTTCTTTCAGTAGCAGAATTAAACTTAAAATATTTTTAATAAAAATATTCATTGATAAAAATGGAGAAAACAACTCAAGGATTCTATTTTTAGCTTCATCTGATTGAAAAATCAAAGAAGATTCTAAGTCTTTTTGAGAAATGAACAAACTATTTTCTTTAGAAATTGTTGCAATAAAAACATCAATATTCGGAATGAATTTTATCACATAAGAATGTTTCAAAAGACGAATAACATCTTTATAATAAAACTGATTTACCAAGGATTTTTGCAGTTTTTCTTGTGTTAAAAACAACTGAAAAACAAAAAAAAATAACTTCGTTGCAGGAACATCTTTTAAAGGATATCCCATAGTAATATTTACGCCATTGATATTTTTTGGTAATGAATTTAGGGTAATTGGCAACAAATTCTCATCAGCTAAAACAAGCGCAGTTTTGTTAAAATTTGGAGTGTTTTCAAGAATCTCAGCAATATATTTTACTTGCGTATTGTTTTTTGCAGCGCCAATAATCTGGATATTTTTTTCTGATGAAAATGTATTTCCTATGGTTTTTAAAGGATGTTTTTCAAAATATTTCCACGAAGTTTGATATTTTCTGATGAAATTTCCAGCTTGATGATTGGAGTTTAAAAATGCAGTATCAATATCCCAATAAATCTCAGCATTGCCGTTTTCCAATACCTTTTGGAAAAGAAATTCTTCAGCTTTGTTTAACGCATTAAATCCAATAAAAAAGAATTTTTTATGTTTAGTTTTTTCTAAATATTTATGAATTTTATTGCAAGATTCTCTATATAAAACTCCTTGATATCCAACATTTTCACTTAGTAGAAATTGGTAAAATGCCGTATAATATTGGTATAATTTTTCAAGAAAAGAATGATGATTTTTGATCAAATCTGTTTCTTGAAAAGTACCATTTACAGCCCATTTTTTCAAACGTTCAATGTCTTTGATATAGGTAAAGATTTCTTTACTACCCACCAAATGTTGGTCAATTTCATTAAAATCTTGCAAAACCGTAAAAGCCCAAGAAGAGAAAACATCAAAAGAATCCGGATTTTTTTCAATCTTTTTATACACTTCATAAAAAGAAAACAACAATTGAATGCTATCAACTTTTTGAATTTCAGAAATTTGATGGATAAATTGCTCAATATTTATAATTTCTGGCAAAAACCCCAGGCCAATTGTATCTTTTAATTCTTGCTTTAAGAAGATTTTCGCTCTTTGAGAAGGCAAAATAAAAACACTATTTTCAAAGGATTTTGATGTTTTTATGATGTCTTGTAGGGTATCAGAGATAAAAGATTGCATGGAATTTTTTGATTTAATTTGGAATTTCTAAATTACAAAAACTTACTTTTATAGTCGCATATTATTTTACGCTTATTTTTATGAAAAATGAATTGATGATTGCAGGAATTCAATCGCATTTAATTTGGGAAAATCCAGCAGAGAATAGAAATTATTTTGAAGAAAAAATAAATTCATTGCCCAAAAATCTTGATTTATTGGTTTTGCCAGAAATGTTTACAACAGGTTTTACCATGAATCCTGAAAAAGTTGCAGAGAAAATAGATGGAAAAACCGTTTCTTGGCTGCAAAAAATCGCATCAGAAAAAAATTTCGCAATTACAGGAAGTTTGGTAATTGAAGAAAATGGCAATTATTATAACAGATTGGTTTTCGTGCATCCTTCAGGTAAAATTGATTTCTATGATAAAAAACATACTTTTACACTTGCTGGCGAAGATAAAGTGTATGTTTCTGGGAAGAAAAAGACGATTATTCATTACCAAGGCTGGAAAATTTGCGGATTGATTTGCTATGATTTGCGTTTCCCTGTTTGGGCAAGAAATATCGAAAACTATGACCTTTTGATTTACATGGCTAATTGGCCAATTGCACGAATAAAAGCTTGGGATACACTTTTAAAAGCACGAGCAATTGAAAACATGAGTTATACAATTGGTGTGAACAGAATTGGTGTTGATGAAAATCAGTATCAATATTGTGGAAATTCGTTAATTATTGATTATTTAGGAACGCAACTTTCTGATTTGCAATATAATGAAGAAGGAATTATCGTTTCAAAAATCAATAAAAAAGACCAAGAAAACACAAGAGAAAAATTGGGATTTTTGAAAGATAAAGATTCATTTTCTATTGATTTATAAACAATAAAAAACTCTTTTAAATTTTCCTGCAAGGTCTTTTTTTTGACCTTGGTAAGTATTTAAGATTAGAAATTACACCTAAAAGGTTTTAAAAACCTTACAGGAGCGCGTTTTGAAAACATTGTTGAAAAAGTTTAAAAAATTATTAACTTGGTTGAATCATCCATTTAAATTCGAATTTTGTATCAGGAATAACCATTCTTTCTGTAATTCTGGTCATTCTGTCTGGCAAATTCATCAAGAAATCTCTTGCTTTTTCTGCTTCAGGAGTTAAGTTCATGATTTTATCAATTCCCCAAGAGGCAATTAATTTTTTCAAAATATCGATATAATCATAGCCCGTGTAAACGCCAATTCTTTGAGCAACTGTTGAAAAATCGTTGAACAAACTGCCTTTTGCATTGAAAGATTCTCTTAAATGCATTGCTGGCATTACGATTTTATATTTCATCATGTGTTGAAAAGCCAACATCATTTCACTTGCATCAATTTTAAAAATTTCTTTTACAAAATGTGTATATGCCAAGTGATGGCGCATTTCGTCACCAGCAATTATTTTTGACATTTTTGCCAATGCTTTATGACCCCTTTGTTTGGCTATTTTAGCCACATTATTATGAGAAACGTAGGTTGCTAATTCTTGAAAACTGGTATAAACAAAGTTTTTGTATGGATCTGTAGATGTGCCAATATCAAAACCATCTGTAATTAAATGTTGGGTAGAAATTTCTACTTCGCGCATGTTTACACGTCCTGATAAATACAAATATTTGTTCAAAACATCCCCATGTCTGTTTTCTTCAGCCGTCCAAGCTCTTACCCATTTTGCCCAATTGTTATCTGGATCTTGCGTAATTCCGTCCAAGTCTAACAACCAAGCTTCATAAGTTGGTAAAGCCTCTTCAGTAATGGTATCGCCTACTAAAACTACCCAAAAATCGTCTTCCAATTCTTTAGAAATTTCACGAATTTCTTCTATTTCACTGATAAATGTATCGCCTTGTGAATTGGGTAAAAAATCGGTTGGCTGCCAAATTTTTTCAGCAGGAATTAAATAGTTGTTAAAAATAGTATTAATGCTTTTTTCTAGGGTAAGCATCACTTCTTTTCTGATATTTTGAATTGACATTTATAAAATTGATTTTGTAATAATTGTTTCTGTTTTTGCAAATAATTCATCAAATGGCAAGGAATCTATTTTGATAGGTTCGTGCGTTTTGATAGAAATTGTACTACCAATTCCCAAAGGAAATTTACCATATTTGAATACTTTCCAGGAATTATTGATGGTTAAAGGTACAACAAATCCTTCTTTATTGTATTTGGTGAGCACTTTTAACCCATTTACAGCGAATTCTTTTGGTTGACCGTTTCTACTTCTTGTACCTTCAGGAAAAATAACTGCAGACCATTTATTGGTATTTATTTTTTTTGCAAAAGCAGTGAGTTCAGCAATCGCTTGTTTGCTGTCTTTTCTATTAATCAGTGCTGCACCTCCATGTCTTAGATTGAAAGAAATACTTGGAATTCCTTTGCCTAATTCAACTTTTGAAACAAACTTTGGATGGTGTTTTCTAAACTTCCAAATGATGGGTGGAATGTCAAACATTCCTTGGTGATTTGCTACAAAAATGAGTGTAGTATCCTCTGGTAAATCATAGTTATTTTCAATTTTTACAGGAATTAAAAGAAATAACAACGATTTCATTAAAACCCAATTCATGTAATCAACCACAAATTTATGCCCTTTATATCCAAAAAGTTTTAATCCAAGCCATTGCATTGGATGAAAAATAATTAGCAAAGCATAGAAAACAAATGCAAAGATTGGTGAAAGTATGTAACTTAAAATTTTCATATGTGTAAATTATATTTTTTATGGGTCACATATGCAATCGTATATTTATTCGTTGGTGTTTGTTTAAGCAAACGCTTTATTAATGGCGATTTCATTAATTAAACCAATTAGTCCAGGGAATTTTTGATAAAATAAATACCAATCCTAATCCATAAAAAATTACAAACGTTTTAAATTTAGCAGCATCCGTAGTTTTCTTTTTGTGTTTAGACCATCCTATTGTGATAAAAACCAACGCTAAAATCATCATGGTTGGATGTTCTACTGCCAGTAATCTTGTAGCTTTATCACCCATAACTGTTCCTGCATCTTCTTTTAATGCTTGATACCAAGGAGACATAAAATACCATCCAAGACCAATTAATAGTTGAATATGAGACACAATTAAAGTGAATAATCCAATCCGTAAATCTTTGTCTACAAATTGTTTTTTTTGAGTAAGTCCAATGACCGCATTGATAACTGCAAAAATTAAAAGTGCTAATACCAAATAAGCCCAATAAGAATGTATGTCTTTCATAATAAATTTGAAAAGTTAAAGTGGTAAAGTTACTAATTTTAAACATAAAAAAACCACCTCAATTGAGGTGGTTTTACTAAAAATTAATAAGCTATTTAGAAAGAATATTTCACACCTACTTGCAATCTCCAAGTTTGATTAAAATTGTAATTGTAATCATAAGTTTGTGTTAAAAACTCTCCATTTGATTTTGCGAAAGAAAAAGTAGGAACATTATTTGCATCTTTACCTTCGTACTTTAAAATTTTACCATTGTTAGAAACATTATCATTTTTAACTACACCCCATTTAGAGTTTAGTAAATTTCCAAAATTGATAAAGTCGAAACTAAATTGAAGCGTGTTTTTAGTTTTCCCAGCATTTATATATAACTCTTGTAAAAACCTCAAATCAAAACTGTGAACCCAAGGAGCACGTGCTGCATTTGCTTCAGCATATTTACCCCTATTAGCTTTTAAATATTTATCTTGTTCTAGGAAGTTAAAGAATGCATCTTCATCAGCAGAGGTAACAAATTGAATATCACCTTTTGCACTAGGAATATATATCAAATCAGTAGCAATTCCATCACCATTCATGTCATTTGAATAATGAAAACTAGTTCCAAAAGGAGAAAAGCCTGAGTAAAATAAATTGAAGATCGAAGCTGATTGTAATTTTCCAGAACCCCAAGGAATTTTATAGGAAACCGATCCAATTACTTTTGTAGGAACAACATACTGTGATAATTGAAGTTCTGGTAAATGAGGTCCATTAACTCCAAATAGACCTGTATACGCAGATTGTGCATTACTACCTGGCATACCCGAAATTTCTCTTGAGTCTGTGTAAGTGAAGGCAGCCATCAATTTTAAATCTTTGATAGGTTCTGCATTTACAGTTACATTTGATATTGCACCCCATCCTTGGTTTGTATTGCTTAATACATAAGCATCAGTAGTATTAAATTCTACATTTGCAGCTGAAGGGTATATATATCTGTTGTCAGATCCTGAAAAAGTTTCCCAAGATGAAGTTAATCTTTTTATGTTGTAATTTTTAAGCATTACGCCGTTTAAGTTTTGTGTAAAAATACCTTCTACAGAAACAGACAATGGAAAAGAAACTGGAACTTGATAATCAAGTGCTAAAGAGGTTTTCCATACTTGAGGCATTTTAAAATTAGGATCTACTCCATTGATATTTCTTGGTAAAACGCCATCTTCAGGAGTAATTGTATTTGGAACTCCTAATCTACTGATCATCTCATTTACATCCGTAATTATTGGACCTGCCAACCCAGCTAATCTTGGATCAACAGAACGAATAGAACCGTCAGAATTGTATCTTGTAACTGCCGCAACACTTCCTTGAACCATTCCTGAGTTTGTTGGCATGTTTGTAAAGAATACTAATGGTAATCTACCTGTAAAAATACCTGTTCCTCCTCGTAGTTTCAAGCTTTGATCTTCTTTGATGTCCCAACTAAATCCAACTCTTGGAGAAAATAGGATATTTGCCTCTGGCCATTTTCCAGTATCAATATTTCTTCCACCATAACTAAGATCAAAAATCGCGTTGTTTCTTAAAATATTATCTTCATATCTTAAATAGTCTGCACGGATACCATAAGATAACTTAAATTTAGAATTTACATCCCAATCGTCTTGAATATAAAAACCCAATTGATTGAAGGCTACTTCAGCTGTTGGATTTAATTCTCCATCATACCCATAAGTTAAGGCAAAATCTCTTGGTGCAGCTTGATTTAAGAAATCTTCAACACTTGCATATCTATAATAACCAGTACCATTTCTCATATAGGAGTTATTGGCTAATTGGTGTTCAAAACTAACTCCTCCAGTAATTTTATGATTGTCTAAATAATAGGTCAAGTTATTAGTAACTGTTAATGTGTTATTATTAACGGCATTGTTCCATGTAAACAATTCGTACCCTGCTGATATGTAAGGCTCTGTAATTTGATTCCCGCTGGAATCTAGTCCATTCATGATATCAATAAAAGGGAATGGAGATGAATTAGAACCACGTGCATCTTGTATTTTTGAATAAGTAGCTAAAAATTGATTAGAAAGCTTATCAGAAATTCTACTGTTTAAATCCAAAGAAATCGAATTTACAGTATTGTCCATTGAATAAATGGAATTTGAGAAAGCCATCGAAAATTGAGAAATACGATTCATAGTTCTGTTTCTAAAACCAGCATCTGTTGAGTTACCGTTTGTAGGATTCCAGCCTTGATTTTTTGTAAAATTATATCTCAAACTCAATTTATTTGCAGGATTGATGTTCCAATCAATACGCGCAAGTAATTTTTTATTTGTTTCATCAGCAGGATAATCTGAATAAGATCCTGGGTCATAGCCATAATTAGAGATTAAATGATCTCTAACTCTATCTAAATCAGTAGTACTAGTTCTTGAAATTTGCATATCAAGATCAGCAACTCCATTAGTAGAAGGTCTCCAGTTAACAACTTGTCCTGGCATCACAACTGATTCAGCATTGATAAAAAAGAACAATTTATTTTTGATAATTGGCCCACCAAAAGTAACACCATAAGTTGTGGTTGACTCCTCAGGTCGAACTCCAAAATCTGAATCTCCAATTCTATTTCCTCTCATATCCTGGTTATTAAACAAGGTATACGCAGATCCTTTAAAAGTGTTTGTCCCCGATTTTGTAATTGCATTGATTCCTCCTCCAATGAAGTTAGTTTGACGAACATCAAAAGGAGCTATTACTACTTGAATCTCCTCAATAGCATCAATTGAAATCGGATTTCCACCTCCAGGCAATCTAGAACTTAATCCAAAATTATTGTTGAAATTCGCACCGTCGATTGTAAAGTTTGTAGAACGCCCATCACCACCAGCAATATTCATTCCATTTGCATATGGCGAAATACGAGTAATATCCGTAATACTTCTATTAATCGTTGGCATAATTGACAACTCTTGATTTGAAATATTAGTTGTTGCACCCGTTTTTTCAGCAGAGAATTTTGATCTTTTTGATGAAATAACAACTTCATCTAAGGATACGTTTTCTTCTGTCAATATCACATTATGGATATAAGGCGCACCTAATCCAATAGTAATATTATTGGTTGTGTTTTTTCCATAACCAATAAAAGTAACCTCTACTTTGTAGGGTCCACCAACACGCATTCCAGGCAAATTGTATCGCCCTTCATCATTTGTTGTAGTTCCATAAGTCGTTCCAGAAGGTTGGTGAGTTGCAATCACTGTAGCTCCCATAACTGCTCCCTGATCATCAGTAACTCTTCCAGTCATACTAGAAGTTGTTACTTGAGACATCATTACAGAAGAAAGTAACAATGCCACAGGAACTAATAAAAATTTGGTAATTTTTTTCATTGTTTTGAATTTATTTTTAAGTTAAAAAATGTTCTGCAAAATTCATGCTTTTGCCGTATTGCAATGTTAATTTAATGTTAAGTTTTAACAAAAAATTAAGATAATTAAAGCTAAATAAAAAAGATGTTAATGATTAGTAATCAACATGTTAGTTATAAACAGGTTTATTAACAAATTTTTAAGAATTCGTTAAATTTTGTTTTATTGAAAGTAGAAAGGATTATTTATTGATTTTTCAACAACTTGTTGGCCAATTCTTTGCCTAATTCAACTCCAAATTGGTCATAACTGTAAATATTCCATAAAATTCCCTGTGTGAAAATTTTATGTTCATACAAAGCGACTAATTTACCCAAAGATTCAGGTGTAAGCTTGTCAATAAGAATTGCGTTGCTTGGTCTATTTCCTTCAAAAACTTTGAAAGGTAACAACGTTGCAATTTTATCCTCTTTGCCCGAAGATTTTAATTCCAAGTGCACTTCTTCTGCTGTTTTACCAAAAGCCAAAGCATCCATTTGACCATATAAATTTGCCATCAGCTTTTTGTGATGATCTTTCAATCCGTATAAAGACTCCTTATATCCAATAAAATCCGCAGGAATTAATTTTGTTCCTTGATGCACCAATTGCATAAAAGCATGTTGCATATTGGTTCCTGTACTTCCCCAAACAATCGTGCCTGTTTGATAATCAATTTTATCCCCATTTCTATCCACTCCTTTTCCATTACTTTCCATAATGGCTTGCTGTAAATAGGCAGGAAGTTTTGATAAATATTGTGAATAGGGCAGCACAGCTTCTGTTTCAGCGTTATAAAAATTATTATACCAAACACTAATTAATGCTAAAATTACTGGAATATTTTGTTCAAAATCTTCGTTTCTGAAATGGATATCCATAGCTTCTGCACCATCTAAAAGTGCTTTGTAATTTTCAAAACCAACAGACAAACTAATAGATAACCCCACTGCTGACCATAATGAAAATCGACCTCCAACCCAATCCCACATAGGGAAAACATTTTCTTTTGAAATTCCGAAATTGTCAATGGCTTCTAAATTGGTAGAAACTGCCACAAAATGTTTTGGAATATCAAAAATAGTAGCTGATTTTAAAAACCAATTTTTAATGGTTTCTGCATTTGAAAGTGTTTCTTGTGTGGTAAATGTTTTTGATACAATCACAAAAAGTGTCGTTTCTGGATTCAATTTTTTAATTACTTCAGAAACATGATCTCCATCAACATTTGATACAAAATGAGTATGTAACTGATTTTTATAGAATTTTAAAGATTCCACAATCATATCTGGTCCTAAATCAGAACCACCAATTCCAATATTTACGATATCAGTTATTGGTTTTCCTGTATATCCTTTCCATTTTCCAGAGGTTACTTTATTGGTAAAACTCTTTATTTTTCGAAGTGCAGCCTGAATTTGCGGCTTGATGTTTTTTCCATCTACCAAAATTGGTTCCTCAGAATTGCTGCGCAAAGCTGTGTGTAAAACCGCTCTATTTTCAGTAACGTTGATAACTTCTCCCGAAAACTGACTTTCAATAGCTTCTTTCAAACCAACTTCTTTGGCTAAATTTACTAACAATGAAATGGTTTCTTTAGAAATCCTATTTTTTGAAAAATCAACGAATACATCCTGAAATTGAATAGAAAAATCTTGTTTTCTATTTGGGTCTCTATAGTATTCTTTGATGGTTGTATGTTGAATATCTTGAAAATGATTTCTAAGTTTTTTCCAAGAAAGTGTTTTGGTTGGATTGATATTATGTAGACTCATTTGTTATTTTTTTGCAATCGTTTCTGTGATATTGTCTGGTTTTCTTGCAGGCTTTTTTTTGTTGTCTAACTGATATTTTAAAGGGGCAATAAACTGTAAAAATCTTGGTTTTACACTTTGATCTATTGGTTGTGCTGTAGGTAATTTTTCACGAAAAGGGTCTACTTGTTGTCCAAATTTCCAAAAACGATAACACACATGTGGCCCTGAGGTATTTCCTGTCATTCCAACCCAACCAATCACATCTCCTTGCCTTACATATTCACCGACTTTTACTTTTCGTTTACTCATATGCAAATATTGAGTCGTGTATGTGCTATTGTGTTTTATTTTCACATAGTTTCCGTTTCCACCTTTCATGGCAGATTCTATTACTGTACCACTTGCTGTTGCAATGATTGGAGTACCATAATTTGCCGCAAAATCTGTTCCTTTGTGAGGTCTTGCAATGTTTCCATACAAAGCAATTCTTCTGTTTAAATTGTATCTTGATGAAATACGATATTGGAATTTAATGGGTGCTTTCAAAAACTGACTACGCAACATATTTCCAAGTTCGTTATAATATTCTGCTTTACCTTTGATAGAATCTGTTAAAAAACGGAATGCATATAATTTTTTCCCATTATGCTTAAAAACTGCAGATTTTATTTTTCCATAACCTGCATGAATGGTATCATCTATGAATTTTTCTTCATAAACAATCTTGAATGAATCTCCTTTTTGCAATCTATAAAAATCCAACGTCCAAGCATAAATATCAGCAACTTCCCATGTTAAATTTGGTTTCAATCCTAAACTATCCATAGTCACCGAAAGGTTATAATTGATAACACCTGTTGCAATTTTTTCGACAATTTTTATAGGTTTTTGGTGGAGCTTTGCCGTGATGATTGAGTCTTTAAAATCTAATACAGTGGCCTTACCATTACCATGTTTATAAATAAAAACCTGTGCTTTTTGAATAGAATCTTTGCTTGTTAAAATAGTGTATGGTTTTCCTGCTTTAACTTTTGTAACATCAAAAACTTCTTTTACAGAAGTAGCAATATCACTAATTTGAGGGTATAAAACATGGTGTCTGTCTAGTATCACTCCAAAACTTTCTCCATTTTTTATGGTATCCTGAATTACGTTATAATCATCTAATTTATAGCCAAATCGAAATTCAGATTTTTTTGCTTTCTTAGCTTCACTTTCTTTTTTTTCAACATTGTTACAAGATGAAAAAGAAATGACAAGAACCACTAAAAATGCTAATTTTTTCAAGAATTACTGACTTTTTGATAATTTTTCAAAAGTACAAATAAAATTGATTTATCCTAAATTGAATTGGATAAGTTGTCATTATGATTTTGTTAAATTTTTTTTTTACTTCTTTAAAAAAGGACCTGCTAAGCCTCTAAATTCCTCAAGCTCAGCAGTCAAAGAACCTACTCTTAAATCAGCTCTTAATTTAACAGGGATTTTATTCGCGTCATCAGAAATCCATAAAGTAATACTTTCTTGCTCTTTAAAAACCCTTCCTGATATAACATATGGCCTGAAAACCAATGTTTCTATTTTGCCAAAATGTGTTCTGATGGTTTGTTTTCCTAAAAACTTAAGTTTAAAAGGAAATGTTTCATCATCAAAAAACATGTCTAATTTTATTTCATCTCCAGCTTTAATTTTAGAAACATCCAAACTTCTTAAATAATAAAAAGAGGAAAGCATGTCTTGAACTTTGTAAAATGCCACTGAAGTATCTCTTTGGAGTGTAAAATCCTGCACATAGGCTTTTCTTACATCATGATTAAATGAAGTTATCGTATGCTTTTTATAGCCTCCTTCGTAAATCTCTCTTTTGAAAACATATGGTTTTATGTTTTCTTTATCAAAATAAGATTCATAATAATCTTCTACTTCAAAAAACCATTTGATCATTCCTGAAGTCCAACCTGTGCCTTTTGTGTGAAATACTTTTTTACCTTGATATTCTTTTTCTTCCACTTCTAAAACAGCTGTTCCGGCTCTTAAAAAACCGCTATAACTCATTTTATAACGAAGCCATTCTCCACTTTTAAAAGCAGGTTTTTGTTCTTGACCTTGAGCTGTCAAAAACGAAAGAAATAAAAAAATTGTTAGGTGCTTTTTCATATTGAAATCAAACATATAAAAAAGGAGTGACAATTACTGTTCCAAAAATAAAAAAATCAATAAAAACAAACTTGATAATGACTTTTTTACAATTTTTTAATATTTAAAAAATACCCCAATTTTTCAGTTCGTCTTCACTCCATAAATAGGGGTAAAAAATTCTACGTTGGTATTTTGGATGCATGTATTTTCGCCAACTACTGCCACCTGTAGCTTCCAAATCTTTGTCATTCCCGCCCAAATATTTGGCTGCAGCATTGTAATGTGCCATCACCCATTTTACATTTACAGTATAATCATAATGACGCATCGCTTTTATCAAACTTTCATTTTGCTGCACTTCTTTGGGTAATTGTTTGAATTTTTTTGATAAATTAATATTATTATAATCCTCCATAAAATCAATAAAATCCCCCAAATATTTTTTTTCAAAAAGATTTAATAAGGTTGATTTTTGTCCTGTGGTATAGTTTTTTCCTGCAGCTTGCCAATACAAATGATTGTAAGCATTTCTAAATGAAGAATTTCTATCAATAGTTTCTCGAAAACGTGCATCAATCAGATTGATTAATTCTGTAGAAGCAAATTCGATTTTGCGATATTGCGCACTTTGAAATCCGCTTGCAGGTGTCAAGGTATTTCTAAATTTCAGATATTGTTCAGGTTCCATTCCTTCGGCCAGCACTGAAAAAGAACTGCACAACATGTCAAAATAACGACTGATTCTGCCTAAATGCATCGTAAATTTATCCGCAGAAACATCCGTTGTTTTTGCAACTTGATCTATTTCCCACAAAACCATTTTAAACAACAATTCGTTGACTTGATGATACATGATAAACACCATTTCATCTGGTTGTGTGGTTCTTGGAATTTGTAATCCTAGCAAAGCATCAGTTTGAATATAATCCCAATA
>ERZ888423.358-NODE-358-length-48231-cov-32.384092_pt1 | contig 48231 bp, 47 predicted proteins | sample MGYA00520523_ERZ888423 | MGnify/ENA primary metagenome ERZ888423 (study PRJEB32303, sample SAMEA104408611) | aquatic metagenome | biome: Brackish water; feature: Pelagic; material: water | place: Baltic Sea | collected 2014-06-08T10:24:00 | depth 30,27 m ... | reverse complement strand
ATCCACCTCATCAGTGGCGTTCGCTGGCTCACTTCTTTGCGCCCGGCAACAGACCTGCCTTCCCGAGCGCTCCGGACATCGTAGCAGGGACCGTGGCCCCAGTGGGGCCGCGTAAGCCCTGCGAAGGATCGTTCTCCAGTGCCAGCTGGCCGATCTTGGCATGAAGCTCCTTCAGATCGACGGCTGGGGCCTCTTCTTTCGGCGGGTCGCCGAAGACGCCTGTCGCGCCTTCGAGAAGCTGGTTCGTCGGGAAAACGATCCACCGGATCGTTTTCTATTCCTCCTCACTCCACTGCTTGATCTGGTTGGGATGAACATCGAACTGCTGGGCAAGTTCGGTGAGGGTCTGTTCACCGCGAACGGCGGCGAGATCCACCTTCGCTTTGAAAGCCGGACTGTGATTCCGGCGGGGTCGTTTGGGCATGGTCGTCTCCTATGCTCGGCAAAATAGCCGATCTGCAGGCAGAAATCTCACCTAACCACCCTGTTCAGATTTCCCGAACCACCTCTGACGTTGGACGCCTGCGGCATGGCAGGTGCAATGAAAAAGGTCACCAGCGCGCAGGCTGGCCGCCGTCTGCCGCGCGTTCAGCACGTTTGCCCCGGCCGAGGAGGCGCGCTTATCGGAGAGCCGGATGCGGAACCGGCCCCCGATCACCGTGTCCGGGCTGACCTTTAAACAGGGCTTTGCACAGACCGGGATGCTCTCGTTCGTCACCCAGGCCTCACGCCTGGCGTTATCTGAACGGAAGGTCGGGGAGAACAGCGCTGTCATTGCCGGGATATCCGGGCTGGAAATGCCGAAATCCGCAATCAGTGTCCGCGTGACATTGCGCGGGCCCGTGAGGGTGCGCGCCAGCCAGCCGCGGCTTTGCCTGTCAGAGCCGCTTGTGTCCTTCTTCGCCTTGCGCCCGCCCGCCGGCGACAAGGATGGCCTGCCCGGTCGCAGCATCGATACAGTGCAGGTCGTCCTGCACGGCCTGCAGCCCCCGCGCCCGGTGGCGGCAGGCTTTCGAACACGTCCTCGAGGGCGAGGTATCTGTCAGGGCCGGAGCTGGCGGCGGCAGGGACGTCGGAGGGGTGACCGGCGCGCCGGAATATATCCTGAAAGCCCGGGAGCGGCGCCGCATCTTCATGCCCCCGGGCGTTCCGGCTGCAGTCCGGGGAAAGGTCAACATTGCCGGGCCGGCCGTGCGAGGGGGTATTTCGGGAGGGCTCTCCTGGCCTCTCCTGGCCTTTCCTGGCCTGGCCTGGCCTGGCCTGGCAGGGCCGGCGGACGCGGGCGTGGCCGCAGACTGCTCAAAACTTTACATGCCGCGCCTTTACGGCCCTGCTCTTGCAGTGCGACAGGACTTTGCGGCCTGTCCCTGCGCCCCCATACCCTCCGCGCGAGCCAAACTGCTCACGCCGCCTGCCGGAATATCCTCCCATGCTACTGACGATGCTGAAGGCCCGGCTCCACCCGGCCACCGTCACCCGGTGCGACCTCTGTTACGAAGGTTCGGTCCCGGTCGACCAAGGCCTGCTCGAGGCCTCCGGCATCCTGGCGCACAAGAAAGTCGGTATCTGGTACGTCACCAACGGCGCCCGGATCCATACCTATGCGCTCGAGGCCCCGCGCGGGTCGTGCACCATCGGTGTCAACGGCGCCGCCGCCCGCCATTTTGCGGCCGGTGACACTGTGATCATCGCCGCCTTCTGCAGCGTCTACGCCGCCGGAGCGCGCCCGCATGCTCCGGCCGCGGTGCTGCCCGGCGCCGGCAACCAAATCAGGCCGGCGTCCTGACGCCGCGCTGACCGGCGCGCTTGGCCCGCGGCGGCACGCATGCCTGCAGGTCCTGCGGAAAAAGATTGTGCCTGCTGCGCGCGGCAATAGATATATCATTTTGCGGCGAGGGCAGATGACGACACTCCTTGACAAGCTCTGGGACCTGCACCGGATCGGGGACGCAGGTGACGGCTATGACCTGATTGCGGTCGACCGGCTCCTGCTGCACGAGCGCACCGGCGGGATCGCGCTCAAGTCGCTGCAAGAGCAGGGACTGCCCGTCATTGATCCTTCAAGGTGTTTCACCTTCATGGATCATATCGTCTCGTTCCGGCCGGGACGGGGACGCGATGAGGCCCGCTCGCCGGGCGGCGAAGTCTTTATCCTGGAAACCCGGAGGCTCGCTTCGGATGCCGGGATCACAATCATCGACACCGATCACCCGGATCAGGGCATTGTCCATGTCGCCGCGCCGGAACTTGGTATCGCACTGCCCGGCTTCACGGTCATGTGCCCGGACAGCCATACCTGCAGCCTCGGCGCCCTCGGCGCGCTCGCCTGGGGGATCGGATCGAGCGAGGCTGAGCATATCCTCGCGACCGGTACCCTGCGTGCGAAGAAGCCGCGCCAGATGCGGATCCGGGTTTCCGGGGAACTCGGCGCCGGGGTGACCGCCAAGGACCTCGCCTTGTTCCTGATCGCCCGTCACGGGGCCAAGGGCGCAAACCGCTGCGCCATCGAATTCTGCGGCAGCGCGATCGAGGCGATGCCTGTCGAAGGCAGGCTGACCTTGTGCAACATGGCGGTGGAGTTTGCCGCTTTCACGGCCCTGATCGCGCCCGACGAGAAGGCACATGACTTCGTGCGCGCGCGCCGGCTGGCGCCGGCGGGCAGCCAGCTCGCCCTCGCCGAAGCCCACTGGCAAACGCTGGCCTCCGATCCGGGCAGCGTCTTTGACGAGGAAATTTTCCTCGATGCCGGCGAGGTGACGGCCCAGGTCAGCTGGGGCACGAGCCCTGAAGAGACGATCGCGCTCGGCGCGGCGATCCCGCTGTCGGCCAATATCCGTGTGCTGAATTACATGGGCCTTTCCGCCGGCCAGCGCCTTGAAGGGCTTGCGATCGAGGGCGCTTTCATCGGCTCGTGTACCAACGGGCGCCTCAGCGACCTGGAGCTTGCCGCCCGCCAGCTGCGCGGCAGGAACGTGGCGCCCGGCGTGCGCGCCGTCTGCGTGCCGGGCTCCAGGCGCGTCAAGCAGGAAGCAGAAGCGCGCGGCCTTGACCTTGTGTTCCGCGAGGCAGGCTTCGAGTGGGGCGAGCCTGGATGTGCCATGTGCTTTTATGCCGGAGGTAAAACCTTCGCGCCGGGTGCGCGCGTCGTCTCTTCAACAAACCGGAATTTCGAAGGCCGCCAGGGTCCGGGCGTACGCACCCACCTCAGCAACCCGGCCGTGGTGGCCGCGTCGGCGGTGGCCGGGTGCATTGCGCATCCGGCGCGCACGGCGCTGCAGGAGGAAGGTGTCTGATGCCAGCCCCGCTGGAAAGCCATGCCGGGATCGCCGGCGCCCTGCTGATCGATAATGTTGATACCGACCAGATCATTCCCTCGCGCGAGATGCGAGCCGTCAGCCGCAGCGGGCTGGCGGACGGACTGTTTGCCGGATGGCGGTACGCGGACGCTGAATCAAGGGTCCTGAGGCCTGACTTCATCCTCAACCGCCAGCCCCTGACCTCGGTCCTGGTCAGTGGCCACAATTTCGGCTGCGGCTCGTCGCGCGAGCACGCTGTCTGGGCGCTCGCCGAGTTCGGCATCCGGATCATCATTGCCAAGTCTTTCGGCGAGATCTTCCACGGCAACTGCATGCGCAACGGCCTTCTCCCGGTCACGCTGCCGGCCGGAGACGTTGATGCGATCGCGGCCAACTGCGAGGGCGAGGTCATCCAGGTTAACGTCCGTACACAGACCTTGCAGGCCGGATGCCTGCCCGGCTGGTCGAGGGCTTTCCAGATCGACGCCTTTTCGAAACGCATGATCCTCGAGGGCCTTGACCCGGTCCGCCTGACCCTCAGGGACGCCGGCCTGATCGCGCGTTTCCAGGCAGGCGACAGGGCCCGTCGTCCCTGGGTCTATTCCTAGCCCGGCTCAGCTGGCACGCCCTGTTGCGCGTTTTCCGGTGTCTCAATAATCCCGGCATCGATCAGGCCGGCGATCTCGTCCTGGCTGAACCCGAGGCCGGCCAGGATATCTCGCGACTGGGCGCCGGTGCGCGGCGGGTCAAGCAGCAGCCCGGGCCGCCGGCCGTCTATGGCAAGGGGCAGGGCCGGCAGGGACACCTTGCCCCCGTCCGGGAGGATCATGTCCAGGAGGCCGCCGCCCGCCCGCAGGTGCGGGTCCTCGAACAGGTCTTCCGGCCGCTGGATCGGCGCGAAGGGCAAGCCTGTCTTCTCCAGCTTCAGCATCAGGCCCTGCCCGGTGAAGCCGGCAAACAGCTCGCGCAGGTGCGGGATGATCTCGCCGCGCCGGGCGACCCGGGCATTGTTGGTGCTGAGGGAGGGGTCTGCGGCCCATTCATCGAGGCCGAAATCCCGGCAGAACGCGGCCCACTGGCTGTCGGAGACAACGCCGACGAAAACCTTCTCCCCGTCCCGGACATCGAAGACATCATACACGGCCCAGGCGGAGATCCGGGCCGGCATCGGCGCCGCCGGCTGGCCGGTGACCGCGTACTGCGCCATGTGCTGGCCGACGAGGAAGACCGTGGTCTCGAACAGCGAAGCGCTGACATGGCAGCCCTTTCCGGACCGGTGGCGGTCCTGCAGGGCCGCGAGTATCCCGATCGCGCCGAACATCCCGCCGGTGACATCGATCACCGAGGCGCCGGCCCTCAGGGGACGGCCGGGCGGGCCTGTCATGTAGGCAAGGCCGCCCATCATCTGGGCCACTTCATCCAGCGCGGTGCGCCCCGCATAGGGCCCGTCAAGGAAGCCCTTTTCGGAACAGTAGATCAGCCGGGGATTGCGCGCGGCCAGGCTTGCATATCCAAACCCCAGCCGCTCGAGGGCGCCCGGACGGAAATTTTCGATGAACACGTCCGCCTGGTCAATCAGTTTAAGGGCAATCTCCTTGCCTTTCGGCGACCTGAGATCGATGCAGAGGCTTTTCTTGTTGCGGTTATACATCGAAAAATAGCCGGCGCCCGAGCCCTGCAGCGCGCGGGTCCTGTCGCCGCCGGGCGGCTCGACCTTGACGACATCGGCGCCGAGATCGGCGAGCACGAGGCCGGCGGCCGGTCCCATCACCATGTGCGTGAACTCAACCACCCTGAGTCCGGCCAGAAGCCTGGTTGCCGACGTCATTCCTGCTATCCTTCGCCCTGCATGGTCAGGGGGCTTTGACTCCCCCGCGCGACCCAATAGATATATCATTTAAGACCTACGTCACTCCCCCGCCGGTCGCAAGGAACCCTTGAAAATGACCCAGCCCGCGATCCTGATCAGTGAAGTCGGCCCGCGGGACGGCCTGCAGAACTGCAAGTGCGTTATGGCCACACCGGCCAAGAAGCGCTGGATCGCGGCGCTGGCGGCAGCCGGGGTGCGCGAAATCGAAGTGGGCTCATTCGTGTCGCCCAGGCTGCTTCCGCAGATGCAGGATACGCCTGAGATCGCGGCGTTCGCCCGGACGGTTCCCGGCCTTGTCGTTGCGGTTCTTGTGCCGAACCTGAAGGGAGCCGAGGCGGCGGTGGCGGCCGGCGCCGACAAGATCACGCTGCCCCTGTCGGTCAGCGAGACCCACTCGCTGCGCAATATCCGCAGGACCCACGAACAGGTGCTCGGGGAGGCCAAGGCGATCTCGGCGCTTCTCGCATCCCTGCCGCCCGGCCGGCGGCCCCATTTCGAAGGCTCGCTCTCCACCGCATTCGGCTGCACCCTTGAAGGCCCGGTTGCAGAGGCGGTGATCCTGCGCTGCGCCGAGGGCCTGATGGCGGCGGGATGTGATGAAGTCGGCCTGTCGGACACGACGGGCTATGCCAATCCTGCCGGCGTGCGCCATCTCATCCGCGCGGTGCGCGGCGTGATCGGGGCGCAGAACCTGACCGGTATCCATCTCCACAATACGCGCGGCCTCGGCCTCGCCAATGTCCTCGCCGCCCTTGAAGAAGGGATCACGACCTTTGATGCCTCGCTCGGCGGTCTCGGCGGTTGCCCGACCGCGCCCGGGGCGAGCGGGAACATCGTCACTGAAGACCTCGTGTTCATGCTCGAATCCATGGGCCTGTCGACCGGTATTGACCTGGAGGCGCTGATGGCGACACGCCGGATCGTGGCCGAAGCGCTCCCGGAGGAGGAACTCTACGGGTTCACCCCGCGGGCCGGCCTGCCCCTCGGATACCAGCCGGCCGGGCGGGCAGGGCCATGAACAACCTGCCGGCCCGGCTGACACCGGTCGGGTATTCCGGATGTCTCTTCGCCGCCGGGATGCGGGCCCGGCGCCGCGCCGCCTGCGCCGGTCCTGCCAGGGTTTTGCGGGTTTGCCTGTTCTGCCGCGCGAAGGATGCCAGCGCGTCGAGGCCGGTAACCTTCTTCTGCGAAACAATCGCCGCGACCCGCTGTCCGGGCCTTGCGCCTGTTTCCCCGAACACAAGAGCAACGATGATCCGGGGAAACGGCTTCAGGACTTCTTCGTCCCCGTCCGGACAGACCTTTTCTCCGGCGGTGTTGATGCAGTGATGGCCGCGTCCGGGAAGGGTGATCGTTCCATCCGGTCGGAGGCGGGCATGCTCCCCGCTGACCCTGCCCGGGACGCCGCGGATGATCCGCCAGGTCATGGCCCTGCGTTCCGGGTCTTTTTAACAGCCAGGCGGCAGCGCTCCGGCCTTTGCGATAACGCCTGTTGCGCCGGAGCCGGCGGCCAGAGGCTCCAGGGTGTCCGGATCGGACGACGGTCACGTCGACCGGCGAGAACTGCGCCGCCCCTGGCACGACGTCTTTCCTTTTGACCGGCAAAGCAATGCCCGAAGCTTCGCTCGCGCCGGGACCGCCGGAAAGGACTGTGCCTCAGCGGCTCCTGTTTTGCTTCATGGCGGCGCATCATACCGCTCGAGATTACGGCTTCGGCGCAGGTCAGATCATGCGAGCCGGGCGCGGCGCCGGGCTTACCGGGGATCGGGCGCGGGGAGCGTCCCCGATGATGACGACCCCCGAGCCTCGCTGCGCTGCCGACGACCGCCCCGCCGCGCGGCAGGACGCTGACGGCCGGGAAGGATCCTGTGCCCTGCATCAGCGGCTGCGCAATGGAGTATCCCGGACGCGTCCCGCGTCATCGCTGACGGATCGCTGAGCCCGGATCGCCGGGCCGGAAGAATGGCCGGCAGGGAAACACTAGGCGTCCGGCAAAGAAATGATATACCATTTATATGGCGGGGAGCTCAGACATGTCCACCACGGCGATCATTCTGATCACGCTTGTCGTGTACAAAGGCCTGCTCATCGCTATCGGCGTCTGGGCCAGCCGGCGATCACGCACAGAAGATGATTACCTGATCGGCGCGCGTGCGCTGGGGCCGTGGGTGGCGGGCCTGTCCTATGCCGCAACCTCGTCCTCGGCCTGGGTGCTGCTTGGATTTTCAGGCTTCGTGTTCCTGGTTGGGGTCAGCGCGCTGTGGATGCTGCCCGGTGTCTGGGGCGGTTACGTCCTGGTCTGGATTATCATGGGCCGCTCGCTGCGCAGGGAGGCCGCAGAGCGCGGTCATGTCACGCTGGCCGATTATCTCGCCGGTGATGCGGGTGAGGCAGGAAAGCGCCTGATCGGCCTGATCTCGGCGCTGCTGACGGTTTTCTGTTTCATCTTCTACGTCGCCGCCCAGCTCCAGGCAGCTGGAACAGCCATGCAAACCTATTTCGGGCTTGGTGTCGTCGAGGCGGTCCTGCTGGGCACGGGCGTAGTGCTCATTTATGCCCTCCTGGGCGGGTTCTGGGCCATCTCCGTGACCGACATGATCCAGGGCGCTGTCATGGCCGCTATCGCGATCATGGCGCCCGTCGCCGCGGTGATCGCGGCAGGCGGTCCGGGGGTCGTTTTCGCAATGCTGGCGAGCGATCATGCCGGACATCTCGATACCTTCGGTGGCCGCGTCGGCTACATGGCGGCCGGCTTCGCGCTGGGCCTTATCAGTATCGGGCTTGGAACGGCGGGCCAGCCCCAGCTGATTGCGCGCGTTATGGCGGTACGTGATGATGCAGCACGCCGACGCGCCTTCGCAATATCTCTGAGCTGGGCCGTGATGGTGTTCTCCGGGATGGCCATTCTGGGTCTGGCCGGTCGTACGATGTCACTGGACCTCGCTCCAGGCGATCATGAGCAGCTCCTGTTCGTGACGATTGCGCAGCTTTTTCCGCCCATCATGGGCGGCGTCGTGCTCGCCGCCCTGCTGTCGGCCGTGATGAGCACGGTGGATTCCATCCTCCTGAGCTCTGCGGCAGCCATCTCGCACGACGCGCGCGTTGCGCGCGTCTTTCCCGGTCGCGAAGTGCTTATCGCGCGCATTGTCATGGCGGGGCTGTGTGTGGCGGCAGTCTGTCTCGCCCTGGCCGCGCCATCTGACATATTCACACGGGTCCTGTTCGCCTGGAGCGCACTGGGGGCCGCCTTCGGGCCGATCATCCTGGCACGCGTGCTGAGCTGGCGCGCCCCGGCGCCCGCGGTCATAGCCGCCATGCTGGGCGGTTTTGCGCTGAGCGTTTATTTCAACCAGACAGATCCCGGGCCGGGAGGGCTGTTCGAGCGTCTGATCCCCTGGACGGCGCCGCTTATCATCCTCTTCGCCAGTCGTCGGCAGTCCCGCTCATGAGCCGTTATGATGTCCTCATTGTGGGTGGCGGGCCGGTGGGACTGACGCTTGCCTTGATCCTGTCGCGCCTCCGGGTCAGCGTTTGCGTCTGCGAGCGCTGCGATGAGATCGTGGAGGATCTGCGAGCCTCCACTTTCCACCCGCCAACGCTTGATCTGCTCGATACCCTTGGAATTACGCCCCTGTTGCTTGAACAGGGCCTGATCTGTCCGGACTGGCAGGTGCGCTGGCACGAAACTCATGAACGCGCCCTGTTTGATCTGTCGCTGCTTTCAGGCGAAACCGCTCACCCCTACCGGCTGCAATGCGAACAATACCGTCTTTCGCGCAGTGCGCTTGAAGCGCTGCGCTCAGAGGGCGTCGATATCCGGTTGGGGTGCGAGGTAACCAGCCTGGACTGCGGCGCCGACGCGGTCACGGCCGGGTTGTCCACCGGCGACCGCGTCAGCGCGCGCTATGCAGTGGGCGCTGACGGCGCACGCTCGATAGTGCGCGCCCTCGTCGATCCGGTCTTCGAAGGGTCGACCTACCCCGAGACGACGATCCTTGCGACCACGCGATTTGCTTTTCACGATCATTTGCCCGGTCTGTCCCATGTCAGCTATGTCTGGTGGGAGAAGGGTACGTTCTCACTCCTGCGCCTGCGCGATCTGTGGCGCTGCAGCCTCTATCCCGGCGAAGGCGAGAGCATCGAGGACGCAATGACCCCGGCCGGTATCGAAGCGAAGCTCCAGCGTATCTGGCCACGCAGCACTGCCTATGAAGTTGGCGAGGTCCGGCCCTACCGGGTTCATCTGCGTCTGGCTTCAACATTCAGGGAAGGGCCGCTCATGCTGGCCGGCGACGCGGCCCATCTCAACCCGCCTTCGGGCGGCATGGGCATGAATGGCGGCTTGCATGACGCCTTCGCTCTGGGCGCCGCCATAAAGAGCGCCCTCGATACGGGTGACGAGCGGTCGCTGGACCGATATGCAGCCGTCCGGCGCCGCGCCGCTGAAACTGACATTCTCGATCAGGCGGCCCGCAACCGCGCGCGGATGCAGGAGCGCGACCCTGCCAAACGCCGCACCCAGTTCGAAAGCCTTCAGCGCCTGGCCGACAATCGGGCCGAAGCCCGCGACTATCTCCTGCGCACCTCGATGATCGACGGCCTGCGCCGCGCGGAGGCAATGTTATGAGCGGGTATGATTACGGGCGCGCAGGTATTTTTGCGGTCGCCACGCCTCAAGCCAATCCGACCGTTGAGGCAGAGCTCCGGATACTCATGCCCGGCGACACCCTGGTTTGCGCCGCCCGCTGCATATCAGCGTCAGGCGACCCGGCGACGCGCCTGGTCGACTATATCGAGGAGATGGCCGGGACATTCGCCCGCTTCGATACGATCATTCCCGCAGCAGCAGGATTTGCCTGCACCGGATCGTCCTATCTCGTGGGCGCCGCGCGTGAAGCGCAGAGTGTGCGGGCGGCTGAAGCGGTTATTTCAGCGCCCGTGATTACCGCGACGCGGGCGATCGCTGACGCCCTGGCAGTCATGAATGTGCGCCGGCTTATCCTGGCTGCGCCTTATCCTGCCCCTCTCCTCGATGCAGCCTGTGCCTACTGGAGCGCCGAGGGCGTGGAGATCGTGCGCGTCGTCCCGATCCGGACGAGCGGTGCAGATACAAGATCAATCTATGCCCTGTCGAGCCAGGATGCTGCCCTGTCTCTGGCCGGCGCTGATCTGAGCGGGGCTGACGCAGTCCTGCTGAGTGGCACGGGTATGCCCACGCTCGGCGCGCTGCGCGCCCGCGGCGCGCTGGCGTTCATCTCCTCCAATCTGTGCCTCGCATGGTCACTCCTGCGCGCAGCAGGCGACAGGCGCGCCGGCGAACACCCCGGCGCTATGACAACCGGCTGGCAGAAAAGGCTTCATGGTAATGTTGATGACGGAGAGTGCCTATGACGAGCTCACCTGAAGCGCTTCGCGCCCTGGCCAGGCCGCCCGCCCTCACGCCCAGCGTGATCAGCGGGCATGAGGTCTTTGAGGGCGCGCACCGCCTTACGGTTATTGATCCTGCAACGGGCCGCCAGATATCCGAACTGGCCGAGGCGTGCGCGGCGACCGTGGATCAAGCGGTGCAGGCGGCCGCGAAGGCCTTCGAAACAGGACCCTGGCCCCGGCTCCCGGTTGAAGCGCGACAGGACGTGCTTCGCCGTATCAGTGCGCTGATCGAGAGAGACGCCGCGCGCCTGGCGAGCCTGGAGTGCCTGAACACCGGTATCCCGCGTGCTCACCTGATAAGGGGGCAAATCGCCCGCTCGGCTCTCAATTTTCGCTTCTTCGCCGACTATATCGGGCAAACTCAGGGCGATCTCTATACCCAGAACCAGGACTATCTGACCTTCGTGCGACGCGATGCGGTCGGGGTGTGTGCTCTGCTTGGGCCCTGGAACGCGCCGCTGGCCCTTATATCCATGAAGATCGCCGCCGCGATCGCCTTTGGAAATACATGCGTCGTCAAGGCGTCCGAGCAGACCCCGCTCACCGCCCACGCCCTGATGGCGATCCTGACGGAGGCCGGCGTGCCCGAAGGGGTCGTTAATCTGGTCAACGGGCGCGGACATATCACGGGCGCAGCGCTGGCGGCCCACCCGCGTATCGACCGGCTTTCCTTCACCGGCGGCACCGAAACCGGGCGGGCGATCATGCGCGCAACCGGCGCCAACCTCACGCCGGTGACCATGGAACTGGGTGGCAAATCAGCCAGTCTCATTTTTGAGAGCGCCGATCTTGAACGCGCGCTTGACGGCGCGCTCCTGGGAATATTCTCCAATAATGGCCAGCAATGCCTGGCCGGCTCGCGCATCCTCGTCCAGGACACCATCGCAAACGAATTTATCGAGGCCTTCGTCGAACGCACGCGCCGGATCCGGGTCGGTGACCCGTTTGACCCGGCCACAGAAATCGGCGCGCTCGGATCGGTCGCCCACCGCGACCGCGTCCTGACCTATGTCGGGACCGCGCGCGCGCAGGGAGGTGAGCTTCTGGCCGGAGGCCATGCCATCGAAGCGCTTGCGCCGGGCGCATTCATGTCGCCCACCGTCGTGCGCGCACGATCCAATGCCGACAGAATATGCCGCGAAGAGATTTTCGGGCCGTTTGCAGCGCTCCAGACATTCAGGACACCGCACGAGGCGTTCGCGCTCGCCAATGACAGCGTGTTTGGACTGGTCAGCTATATCTGGTCAAACGATCTGCGTGTCGCCATGGCAGGCCAGGAGGCGCTTCGTTCAGGCCTGATCTGGTTGAACACACCCATGGTGCGCGAACTGCGCGCGCCCTTTGGCGGTTTCAGGGAGTCAGGCGTCGGACGTGAAGGGGGCAAAGCGTGCGAGGCCTTCTATACCGAAGAAAAAACCGTCACCATCCCGGTGCGTGACGCGGCGATGAACAAGTTGGGCTCGGATCGATCTCATCTGTAAAGGACAGCTATCCTGATCGTCCCGGACAGGGTCGCGCGCGTTACAGAATTGCAGCCCGGGCGGTCCATGACAGGCGCGTGACGTGACCGGGTGAAAGTGGTCCTGGCCCCTGGGCCGGGTTTCCGGCGGGTTTCCGGCGGATTTCCCTGAGGAGGACGTTCGCGGCGAGGAAGACGCGCTGTCCGACACAGCAGGTCGTTGCCGCCCTGAAGCAGGCCGGGACGGGGATGGCGGTCGCCGGCCTTGTCCGTCAGCTCGCCATCTCCGAGATGACTTGTTACGCAGGCGCTTACCTTGTTACCCCCGGAGGAAGGATTAGGGCGGCCGGTGTCAGACCAGGTCCGGGAGCTGACGCAGGTCCCCGATGCGCGGCGACAATTATGAGGGCGATTTTCTTCCTCCATTTTCCGGGCGGCTGCTGATCAGGGCTGCGCCGGGCGGCGGTATCAGAACACTTATCGAACATTGACGATGGAATTGCGATGCCGGGCCTGCACATTTCCGGTCAGCAGGTGCTTTTGTTCATCACCCGTCATTGTCAGCGCACTCAGGCCGCCGCGGCCGGTATCAGCGAGCGCAGCGCTGGCGTTCGGGTTCCGGCTTGCCCCCGGGCTAGCCGCCTTCCCGGCGCTCGGCGCAGGGGACCTCGCCCATAAGTCTCTGGTCTCGCCTCGAAGGGCGCTTGGCGAACGCGCTTAACCATGGCAAAGTCCAAATGATATATCTTTTGGAGGAGACCTTTGATGAAGCTTCCGCGTATGGCTGCGCTTTCGCTGCTGACCCTTGTACTGGCCGGCTGCGCCTCGACCGGGGAGGCCCAGACGGCGCGGCTCGACCCGGCCAGCGCGGCCGATTCCCTGATAATCTCCCGCAAGGTTCAATGTTCGACAGTAGAGAATGAACCGATCGTCTACTGGTGGCACGGCATCGCCTATTCCCGCCGGCAGGGCGAGAAGGACGTTCACCTGTTCGACGTCGAAGGCATGAATATCCGGGCCTGTTCCTCGATCACCGATGACAAGGGCAACAAGGGCTACCATCTCGTCTCGCGCGAGATCCTGCTCTATCTCGACAGGGATACGGGCGAGGTCCTGAAGACCTGGGACAATCCCTGGACAGGCGAGCGCGTCAATGTCCTCCACGTCGCCAATGACCCGGTAAACTTCAAGTCGTACGAAGTCGGCCGAGACGGCAAGCCCGCAACCTGGGCCGGGGAGATCCTCGGCAATCAATGGTGGCTGCGGTCAACCTTCCCGCTCTGGTATCAGAACCCGCTCGGCGGCGATTACCAGAAAGAGATCGGCGGCACCTATCATGCGACCGAAATGTTCGACTTCTTCGGGCGCACCGATGACATCCTCGATCCGGAAACCCGCACCGCCGAAGTCTGGGTCGGCTGGGCCCGCATGGCGGACTGGCTTCCCTGGATGGGGATGAATGGCCGCGAAGGCCTGATGTACATGCACACGGCCGGCAGGAAACTTTCCGCTTTCGATGAGTTGTCGGCAACCATGAAAGCCGAGATCGCGGCAAACTATCCTGACTATGCGACCCCGCCGCCGCCCGGCGATCCGCGCGCCAACATGACCAGCTGGAAGTATTTCCAGGCCGTGCGCGAAGGCACGATCACGCCGCCCGCACGCTAGGGCTCCGGACAATTCATAAAGGGACAATCCATAAAGCAAGGCCGGAGCAGCGCTCCGGCCTTGCTGCGTTGGGAGGCGGCCTGCTCAGGAGGCCTCAGTTCAGGAGTCCCGGGGGTTCAGAAGTCCGGGGGGCTCAGAAGTCCTGGCCTTCATAGGCCTGCCAGTCGCGGGTGACGAATGTCTCGTCGACCAGTGTGCGCTGGAACAGGCGGTCGGCCTTGAACCATTGCCAGACCCGCGATCTCGATTGTCCGTCATCGGAGAGCTGGATCATTTCGTACAGGTACAGGTCCGGCTCGCCGGTGCGCGTCCAGTTCAGCATCGTCGTGCGCCTGAAATCGTCAAGCGCCACGTCGCAGGCCCAGCCGATGATGAATTCATTGTCCCATTTGAGACGGCCCTTTTCCACGCCGGCCGGAAAGTCGCGCACTTCGCGCCGCCCGTCTGCCCAGCGGTAATGGTTGGTCTGGTGGTAGGGATGGCCGGTGTCCGGAAACCTGCAGATCAGGCGTGACAGGTGCTCATCGGTCTTGTTTCCCGCCGCATCGAAATGACGGTAGCAGCCCTCCCAGACGCCTTCATGGCGGGCCAGCAAAGGCATGATGATCTTCAGTTCATTTGATGAAACAGTCTCGGCCACGGCCATCCCTCTTACGGTTGGGAACTGTGCCCGGAATGACACGCGTTCGTCAGAAATGTCTCGTTTCAGGTCACAAAGGGGCTTGCCAAGCCCGGAAACGCGACAGAGGATAAAAGATATATCATTTGAGCTTCGTGTCGAGGCTCACTTTGACGCAGCGGGGAGGCTGAACATGAAAAAGTCTATTCTCATGGCGGGCGCGGCAGCGTTTGCCCTTTCGGTACAGGTCGCTCCGGCCCTTGCGCAGGAGACGCCCGCGCAGGAGAATGAAGGAGAGGTCGAGCTCAAGCAGGACACGATCATCATCAGTGCGCGCAAGAAGGACGAGGGGCTGCTCGAGGCTCCGGTCGCCGTCAGCGCCTTTGACTCGGCAGCAATCGAAAACCTGCAGCTGGAATCAGTCGATGACATCGCCCGGTTCACGCCTGGCCTGTCCTTTTCAAAAGCGTTCGGCCGGGCAACCGAACGCCCGGTCATCCGCGGGCAGTCCAACGTGCTCGCCGGCGTGCAGTTCGGCGTCGAATCCGGGACAGCGTATTTCATCGACGGAATCTATTATTCCGGATCGATCCAGAACCTCGACCCGAATGACCTGCAGCGTGTCGAAGTCATCAAAGGGCCCCAGTCGGCCCTGTACGGACGAAACACCTATGCCGGCGCCATCAATTTCATCACCCGGGGCGGTACCGGGGAATATGAAGCGACCGGCAGGATGCGGCTGGGCAATAATGATACAAGGGAATTTGCAGGTTCAATTGCCGGCCCGTTGCTTCCCGGGCTCACCGGCCGTCTCTCGGTGCGCGATTACGAGTATGGCGGCGAGCACAGGAACCTTGTAACCCAGGACCTGGTCGGACAAGAGACGACCTTCAGCGCGTCCGGCGTGCTCGACTGGAAGCCGGCCGACATGTTCGACAGCCGTCTGAGGGTCAGTTTCAACGAGGACCGGGACGGCGCCCTGCCGATCTTCCTGCAGACCGCCGAGCAGAACAACTGCCTCCCGGGATACCGGTCACAGGCCTTCTGGAGCCGGTCCGGGAGTTCCAACCGGAACCAGTATCATTGCGGCGTCATTGCTCCCCAGCCTGTTCAGCTGAACACCGGCCCGGACGCCGATGGCATTCTGAACCTCATTCCTGGCGTTCCGGTCAACGCAACCAATGTGTTCCTGCCGCGCACCTACGGCCTCGCCGATGGCACCGCCTTCGACGGTCTCGCGCGCGACCTTTATGTTGTCTCTTCGAACAGTACGCTGCGGTTCGGCGACAGCGGCTGGGAGGTCGGTGTCCTTGCAGGCTATTCGGATGAGCACCTGAAGAGCGGGTACGATTCGGATCACTCGCCGGTGAACTTCTTCCTGGCCGGCCCGGCGCAGGAGGCGTTCTTCGCCAATACGACCCGCAGGGATATCGAGGACTATAGCGGCGAGATCCAGCTGAGGTCGCCGCAGGATGCACGCCTGCGGGGCATGGTCGGCCTCTATCTCTATGACCAGCTGATCTATGAAGGGGACATCACCTTTGCCGATCCTTCGGGACGCGCGCGCGATAATGGCAAGCGCACGACCCGTAACGAAGCCGTGTTCGGGCTCGTGGAACTGGATGTCACCGACCGCCTGACGGCAACTCTCGAAGGCCGGTATGCCGAAGAGACCAAGACCGACCGGACGTCGGTCAGAACCCCGCGGGTTGAGTTCAGCAAGTTCACGCCAAGGCTGACGGTCGATTATGACCTTGGCAATGGCGGCACCGTCTATGGTATCTTCGCGCAAGGCGTCAAACCGGGCGGCATCAACGGCGCCCTCGGCGAGTCCGTCGGCCTTCCGACCTACGAACAGGAAGAGTCGGATAATTTCGAGTTGGGCCTCAAGACCCCGCTGCCTGACATGGGGCTCGGCGCCTGGAACCTGACGGTGGCGGGCTTCTTTACCGAGGCAACCAACGTCCAGCTGACCACGGCGGTGTCATCTCCCACCGGCGCCATCAACTCGGTCGCCACCAACCAGGGCTCCGGTGAGATCACCGGCCTCGAACTCGATCTTTCGGGATCCTTCAACGATATCCTCAGCGGCGGGTTCAACTATGCCTGGACAGACGCCCAGTTCACGGAAGGCTGCGATGCCGACGAGTGGATACTGACATCCGGCGGCGGTAACTTCACCAACCCGGCTGCACAGACCGGCAATGATTTCACCTCCCTGTTCCCCGGATCAGGACCGGCGACCTGCTCGATCGAAGGGCGCCGGTTCCCCCTGACCTCGGAGCATCAGGCCAGCGGCTTTGCGCGGGCTGATTTCAAGGGTGCAGGGCCTTTCGGGACCGACTTCTTCGTCGCCGGTGACCTGACCTATGAAAGCTCCAAGTTCGTCCAGGTGCATAACGGGGCAGAGACCGGCGCGGCAACCATTGCCGGGGCGCGTTTCGGCTTCGAAAATGACAAGTGGACACTTGCCGTCTACGGCCAGAACCTCGGTGATGAGGATTCGATCGCCATGGCGACACGCTGGCTGCAGGGGCCGTATTACTCCGCCGGGTTCAGCCCCAACACGGCTCCCGTAACGGCCTCCAGGTCTGCGCCGCGCGCGTTCTTCGGAACCCTCCGCCGCGGACCCCAGTTCGGGGCCGAACTGCGCGTCCGCTTCTGATTCGGGCGTCCGCTCAGGCAACTCAAGGCGCCGGCGGCAAGCCGGCGCCGCTTTTGTGTGCCGAGGGTGCGGGCCGATGCGGTTCCTGACGGTCACCTGCGCGGTTTCGGCCCTGGCCGTGCTGGCCGCGCCGCCCGGTGCAGGCGGGCCGCCCGCGCCGGCGCCCTTCCTTGAAAAAGACACAGCCGAACTCCTCCGCCTGCTTGAAGGCACCTGGAGCAATGACCGCCAGGCCTTGTTTTCGACAGAGGCAGGCGACCGCGCCGGGAGCCTTGTGCCGCTGCAGGTGATGCATGTCCGGCCAGAGCCGGGCGGCGGCCTGCGGCTGGTCATCCGGACCGAGGTCGACGGCCGCGAGGCGCGCGAGCAGGTCCACCAGGTATCGGTCACTGGCGCCTCCGGAGAGCCTGGCGGGAGTATCGCAGAGCCGGGCGCCGGTCCGGCGGCCTGCCGCATGACCTGGCAGCGCGCGGCCGGCGGCTTCACCGGAAGCCTGGCCGGCGCGGGTTGCGGCCCGGACCTGCCGTTCCAGCCCGGGGCGGAGGCGGCGCCTCTCACCGTCTCGGTTTCGGGCTCCGAACTCTTTATGTCCGACGGCGCGCGCGAGATCCGCTTTCGCCGGGCGAGGCCCTTCGACTGCTGGGCAGGTGTCCTCAGGGGGGCGTCACACGGCGACAGCGGCGAGGGGCTGAGCGACTGGGACTTCCGGCAGGGCATCCGCCTGCATGATCAGGGCGGCGAGGCGCAGATCGAGACAGGCGAGACGCCGCCGCGCCGGATCAGCCTGAAACTCCGGGATGTCGACTGGCCGTTCGGGGAACGCCGCCCGTCCCTGACCCTCTATGTGCATGAAGCAGGTGATCCGCGCGCGGTCTCCTATGCCTGGGCCGAGGGCGGCGCTGACCGGATCGGGATCAACCTGCGCTGGATACAGGCGAGCTGCACCCGCCAGGGCGCCGGCGATTAGCCGGCCGCCGCTTCTGAGACTTCATAAGCGGCGCGTTCACCGGTTTCCATCGCGCCCTCCATGCCGGTGTGCAGGTAGGAGAGATGCTCCCCGGCAAAATGGATACGCCCGGACGGCGCGCCGATATGCCCGGCCCAGGCCCTGATCTGGCCCGGCGCCCAATGCATGTAGGCGCCGCCGGAAAAGGCCTGGGCCTCGTCCCAGCGGACAACCTTCAGTCCGCGCACCCTCGCCCCCCGCAGCCTCAGGAATTCGGCGGCGGCAAGCCCGAACCAGGCCTCATCCGTTGCCGCGCCCCGGACGCCGTCCCCGTTGATCCAGCAGGTCAGGCTCGCCACCTCGCCGGCCTCGTCATGGTTTGCAAAGACGCGTTCGATAGCCGTGTCGGTCCACATCTCGGCCGCCAGCCCGTCCGCTTCCCAGAACCGGGTCTCGGGGGCAAGGATGACCTGGTGGATGCGCGTATAGGCCATTGACCGGATCGCAGCTGCGCGCAGGCCGGCATGCGGGTCGTGCGGTGACGGCGCAAGACGCACCCCCGTCCGCAGGGCCGGGAAGGGCAGTGTGCAGATGACAAACGGCGCCGTCAGCGTTTCGTTGCCGGCGCGGATCTCGACATGGTCGCCGCGTTCGGTGATTTCGCGCACGGGCATGTTCAGGCGGACTGCGCCGTCTGGCAGGCTCCCGGCCATGGCCTGCGTCAGCCTCGAGGAGCCGCCATCGATCCGTTCCGATGCGCCCAGCGCGGAATCCTCCCTGTAAAGGGTCAGGGACCTCCAGACATTGGAGATCGCATAGGTATCGAGGCGGTTGGCATTGAGGGAGATGTCAACGAGCCGGCGGGCCGCCGCATCAAAGCCGGCGCCGGCCAGGAAGGCATCAGCGCTGATATCGGCTTCGGGCGCGGTTTCGCGCCAGGCATAATTGTCCGTATACGGATTTGATAGGCCGGCCGCCACGAGCAGGGCCGCAGAGGGGGTCAGGGCGCGGAAGGGCTCCGGGAACGGATTTTCCGGCGCCGCGGCCCAGTCTGCCATGGGCATGACGCGTGAGCCGATCGCAATTGCCGCGTCCCGGGGGCGCGGCGGGTAGGGCAGGATGGCGAGACCGAGGTCGCGCGCGGTCTTCCGGATGCGCGCATAAGTCTGGCCCACCTGCTGGCCGCCCCCTTCCGGCTTGCCGGGGACATCCTCCAGCGTCAGCATCCGTCCGCCGACCCGCACGCCGGCTTCAAGTACGAGCACCTTCATCCCGTCCGCGGCCAGCATCCGGGCCGCATGCAGTCCCGACAGGCCGGCGCCGAGGATGATGACGTCGCCGGCGTCCTGGCGCCCGATTGCCGGGGCCCGGGCCGGGGCGGGCGCGCAGGCAGACAGGACCGCCGCGCCGCCGATCAGTGCAAGCCTGCGCCGTGTGAACTGCATCCGGCGTTTTCCTCTCGACGATCAGGTCAAATGATATACCAATCTCAGGAACATACAGGCGGGGCAGGGCCTTTCACAAGGGCGCGGCAGACAACAGGAGGCAGGAATGTCGCAAACAGGTGAATTCAAGCGCGGATGGCCGGTCCTGAGCGCGGCGGCTGTCGGGGTCGGGCTCGGGCTCTCGCCGCTGCCCTTCTACACGATCGGCGTGTTCATCCCCCCGCTGCTGGCCGAGTTCGGGCCAATGGGCTGGGCGCCGGGCGATATCCTCAACGCGCTGGCGATCTACACGTTCGGCGCCTTCTTTGCCGCGCCGGTGGTCGGCATCCTCGCACAGAAGTTCGGCGCGCGGCGGGTTGCGATCATCTCGATCATCACCTTCAGCTTCGCCATGATGGCGCTGGCGCTGAATACCGGCTCGAAGCCGCTCTACATCGTGCTCTGGCTGCTGCTTGCCTTTGCCGGTGCAGGCACATTGCCGATCACCTTCACCGCCCCGGTTGCCAACTGGTTCGACCGCAACCGGGGCATTGCGCTCGGCATTGCGCTGATTGCCACCGGCGTCTTCGGCGCGCTCGCCAAGTTCTTTGCGCAGTTCATCGTGTCCAGTCCGGAATGGCACTTCTTCAATGGATCGGGCTGGCGCAGCGCGTACATCCTGCTCGGCCTGCTGCCCCTGACGATCGCGCTGCCGCTCAGCCTTCTCAGCCTGCGCGATGTCAAGGACCTGCCAGCGACGGAGGCCGGCCTGGTCAGGTTCAAGCTGCCGATCCTGGCCGTATCGCTCGCCGGCACGCTGGGACTGGTGTGGATCGTCTGGCAGCAGGTCCTGCCGCTCGTCGCGGCCAACGGCATGCGCCTGGAATACGCGATGGCGTTCGTGTTCACCGGCCTGATCCTGGTGCCTGTTGTCTCCATGATCGCCTTCGACATCCGCAAGATGCCGCCCCTGCGCGAGGCGGACGCCCCGATCGAGTTGCCCGGCATGAACCTTGCGGACGCCTTGCGGGACTGGCGGTTCTGGCTGCTCGGCCTGTGCTTTGTGCCGATTTCCTACGCCGTGGGCGCGGTCATCCCGAACATCGAACGCATCCTCGTGGCGCAGCAGTTCAGTATCGCCGACGCGGTCGGCCTGGCCACACTGACGGGGCTTGCAGTCCTTTCCGGCCGGGCGATCGGCGGCTTCCTGATTGACCGGTTCTGGGCGCCCGGCGTTGCATTTGTCTTCCTGGCTTCGCCGGCCTTCGCGCTCTGGCTGCTCGGCCAGCCGGGGCTGACCCCCACGACGGCCACGATCGCCATCCTGATGATCGGGTTCGGCGCCGGCGTCGAGTATGACTTCATGGCCTATATCGTCTCGAAATATTTCGGGATGAAATCCTATCCGGCAATCTACGGCGCCCTCTACGCCTTCTTTGCCGTCGGAGCAGGCCTTGGCCCGTCGATCATGACCGACATCGCAGACGGACGGGGCATCCATTTCCTCGGCGCCGATACCGGGCTCCTGGCCGGTCACAACTGGGAGTGGACCCTGACCAGCGCGGCGATCATCCTGTTCATCTCGACGCTGCCCATACTTGCCCTCGGAAAATACCGTTTTGGCGGCAAGGGGCACTGACGCTCAGGGCGACAGGCGCGGGCGCAGCAGGGCTGCCACCTGCGCCGGCGCCATGTCCATGAAGTTATAGCCCCATTGCGGGCATTCGATGATCTCGCCGTTCAGGAGCATGCCCCCGGCGCGGCGGGTCTGGGTCTGCAGGTCGTCGGCGGGATTGAGGATGGTGATCCGGTGCGGCAGGCTTTGCAGGGCCCGCAGATAGGGCTGGTCATAGGCAAAGGCTGCGGCGTGTCCCCATTCATAGGCCTCGCCGCCGAGCAGGTTCATGGTCAGGGAAGCGGCGAGCAGCTCGAGCGGCACGCCGGGGGCGCGCCGTTTGAGGATACGCGCCCACATCGTCATCAGGCGCGTCCCGGCTTCGTCGAGCGGGATCGGTGTGAAATAGTCCGTGAACCAGGCGCGCTCTTCCGGGGTCAGGATGGCCGCCGATACCATTGCGACCGCGCCAACCCGTCCGGGATGCCGGAGCGCCATTTCGGCGGCAACCTTTGAACCTGTATGGTTCCCGAACAGGTCGATCCGGTCATGGCCCAGCGCGTCGGCAACCTGCCAGCAGGCTTCGGCATAGGCCGGTATGGTGGCTTCGTGCTCTGAGGGGGGGGCATCAGATTGTCCGTGCCCGGGATAATCGGGCGCAACCACGACACGGTCCGCGCTCATCTCGCGCATCAGGGTTTCAAATTCGAGGCCGCATTTCGGGCTCTGGTGCAGGCAATAGAGCGCCGGGTGGCGGCTGGGCCCGGCGGGGGATGCGATGCGCAGGTGGATCTGGCCGAAACTGCCGTCGGTATAGCGTCTGACGACCTTCGCCATCACGGCGCCTCCTTCGAAACGGTGATCACAGCCTTGCCGACATTTTCCCCGCGCATCAGCTTTTCAAACAGGGCCGGCGCGCTTTCGAGCCCGGCTGCCCGGTCTTCGCAGAACCTCAGCTTGCCCGAGCGGATCCATCCGGAGGCTTCCTCGGCGAAGACGTCCCAGTGCGGGTAGAAATCATAGACGACGAGGCCGGAGAGCTGGGCCCGCTTGCCGATCAGGAGCCCGGCATTGAGCGCGTGCGGGGCGGGGCCGGCCGACGGGGATGCGCCGGTCAGGCCGCAGAGGACGCCGCGCACATAGGGCCTCGACACCGACAGGGCCGTCATCGCCATTTCGGCCGAGACGTTCTCGAAAAACACGCTTGCCCCGTCCGGCAGGGCTTCCTTCAGCCGGTCCTTCCAGCCGTCCGACCTGTAGTCGATGCAGGCATCGAACCCGTAGGTCTCGCAGACCAGCCGGCACTTCTGCGGCCCTCCGGCGATCCCCACGACACGCGCCGCGCCCTTCAGCCGGGCGATCTGGCCGGCGGTCCCGCCAACCGGGCCGGCGGCGGCGTCGACCAGAACCGTGTCGCCGTCGGTGACCTTTGCCAGCTGCGTGATGCCGGCCCAGGCCGTCAGGCCGGGCATGCCGAGTACTCCGGCATGCGCCGCGAGCGGCGCGGCGGCCGGATCAAGCTTGCGGAACGCGCCTGCGGCAATTGCAGAATATTCCTGCCAGCCGCCTTCCATCGAATGGATCCAGTCTCCCTCAACAATGCCGGGGCTTCGGCTTTCCGCGACCTGGCCGACAACCGCTCCCGGTACCGGATCGAGCATGGGCGCCGGCGGCGCCTCTCCCATATGGCGCCCGCGCAGGCGCGGGCCGATATAGGGATCGAGCGACAGGTGGACATTGCGCACGAGGATGCCGCCGTCCGGGCAGGCGGGGCGCGCGATTTCCAGCACGGCAAAGTCATCCGCGCACGCCGCACGGTCCAGAGCGGCCTTCAGCGAGATCTGTCTCATGCTTCGACGATCTCGATCAGCGCTCCGTCGGGATCCTTCATCGTGGCCGTCCGCCTGTCCTTGTAGATGGGGCCGGAGCGGCGCACGGGCGGCGAGATCCAGGGGCCCTTCAGCGAATCGAAATCGGGATGCCAGAGCGTGCCGATCGCGCAGCCGGGAACCAGCTGTCCGGCATGTTGCGGCCGCACGATCGCAGCCGGCGGATACTGGTCCAGTTCGAGGAAGACGTCCCGGCCGTGGATCATTGTCGAGATCGTGTGCAGCTCGTCCATCGGCGTGCCATAGGCCTTTGCCAGCATGGTATAGACGATCTGCATTTCGCCTCGCCCGGTCTGCAGGCCGCAATGCGCTTCCATCCAGGCGAGGGAGGCTTTCATGTCGCTGCAGCCGAGGACAAGGATGAACAGCCGGTCGATCGGCGCGGTTGCCCGCGGCAGGTCGAACGCCGGCAGGTCGTCGCGGATCTGGGTGAGATAGACGATCTCTTCATCAGGTCCCCTGACCTGCATCGGATAGATCGCGGGCAACCCGTCGATCTCGCGCGGCGGCCCGATGATCTCGAAGGGCGAGCCCTCCACCCGGGCGCAGGCAGCCAGGACGTCCTCGACGCAGATCTCGATGGCGTTCCATCCGTAGGAGCGAAGGGCCGCATATCCGGGGACAGGCGCCTGCTCGACGAGCCGGAGATAGATCTCGGCGCCGGATGCGGGCCGAAGGATCGCATAGGGCTTTCCGGCTGCGCCCGGTGCGTCCCAGCTCGCCGCGAGGTCAGCGGGCAGGCTGGCGCGCTCGATCACCGTGTAATCGAAACAGGTTTCGTAGTTGCGGATCGAGCGGTCGAGATCGGCGACTGTCAGTGTCGCCGCGCGCAGAAGTTTCATGTCGGGGGCCTCTCTTGCAAGGGCCTATGGAGGCCGCAGGTTAAAAGGTATATCATTTAAAACGCGGGGCCAAGCTGAAAGGAAACCGATGGCGGCGTACATGATCGTTTTTGCCGTAGTAAAGGATCGCGCGAGGTTCCTCGCTGACTATGCGGTGCCCACAGCGGCGCTGATTGCGAAGTTCGGCGGGGAGTACGTGCTGCGGGCGCCTGGTGTCGAAAGCCTGGAGGGCGGCCTGTTCGGCGGCGCCAGCGCAGTGATCTCCAGATGGCCGGACAAGGCCGCCATCCGCCGGTTCTGGGACAGCCCGGAATATGCAAGCCTGAAGGCGGCCCGCAGGCCGCTGGCCGAGGCGCACGTGATGATGGTCGGGGAGCCCGGATGAAATACCTCCTCCTCGCCGGCCTGCTGGGCGCCGCGGCCTGCACGTCACTGCCGCAGGCCGGGCTGGACGGCCCGGCGCCCCCGGTTGCCGGGCGGGCCCGGATGCCGGCGGCCGTCCAGGCAAACCCATCCCTGACCGCCCGCCAGATCATCGCCCGGGCGCATGAGGCGGCCGGCGGCGAGGACTGGCGCCGCGTCAGGACGCTCTACCTGGAAGGCTATAACATCATCCGCCGGCCGGACGGAGCAGAAGTCCTCTGGGACAGGTATGCGATGTGGCGCGAATTCACCGACCGCAAGTCGAACGCACATGCGGCCGAAGGCCGGGTGAGGATCGAAGCCTGGAGCGGGGACGCGCTCGCGATGCTGATCAGCTTTGACGGCGAGACGACCTACAACCAGGACGGGGCCGTGCCCGAAGAAGTCGCCGCCCAGGCCTGGGCCTCTAATTTCGGGTTTGGCGCCATCCGCAATGCGCTTGATGAGGGCTGGACGCAGGGCCGGCTGCCCGATGACCTGGTCGACGGCGCGCCGGCCTATATGGTCGAGATTACCGATCCGTCCGGCGGCAGGACGCGGTTCGGCTTGCGCCAGTCCGACTTTGCGACCGTCTATGCGGGGTTCGATTCCCCGCGCGGCTGGCACGAGCGCCGCTACTCGCACTTCTTCAGGGTGCCCGGCTCGCGCTGGATCCAGCCGGGCCGGGTGCGCCTGCACTATGACGGCGTCAAGGCCAATGAGGCCGTCTGGACCTTTGTCCGGATCGGCGGCGAAATCGATCCGTCCGTGTTCGTCATATCGGGCAAGCCCGATGGACCCACTTTCTGACCCGCTTCCTGGCCGGTTTCCTGGCCGGTTTCCTGGCACGTGTCAGAAGGGTTTGACGGCGCCAAGGAAGCCTGTCAGCAGGATGCCCGCCCGGTAGATATAGGCTACCGACCGGCCGAGGCGGATCGAGCGTGCGAGCCTTGCCTCGGCCGCCGGGTCCGGGCCGGCAGCGAGCCGCGGGAAAAGGTCGCGCCATTCGTGCATGATCAGGCGCAGGATCACGCCGATGACCAGCATCAGTCCGAAGGTCAGCAGCTTGGCCGCATACCATTTCTGGCCGGTGCCGGCGTCCAGCGGGCCGTAGCCGGCCAGCGAGGTTACCGACACGATGATCAGCGCCGGGATCAGGAGGTAGCGTGTCCAGTCCTCGATCCGCGACAGGCTCTTTCCCCGCGGGGTTGCCCGCTGCGCAAAGGCCGCCCAGGTCAGGGCGAGCCAGGCCGCCCAGGCCAGCCACATGACGACAAGCCAGGTCCCGCCCAGTGGCTGCACGCCCCAGATATAGCCCATGTGCAGGCCGAGCGGCAGAAGGGAGATGATCCCTGTACGGGCCATGATGTCGATGCGGAACGCCGTGTCCATGTGCCGGCCGCGCTCGTCCAGGGACAGCGCCGGGTTGACGACCTTGTAGGAGGTCTGGAAAACGCCCCATTCGCCGCCGAGCCAGTAGACCATCGCGATAATGTGCAGCCAGCGCAGGATCGCCAGTTCATGGACCTGAATGAAGTCGGACAGAGACCCCTCCTGCACGCTTTAAAAGATATATCATTTAAGGCGTGAGGGAGGGCGTCCTTCCATACGGACTTTTACGTAGGCTTCAGGCCGGACGGGCAAATTCTTCGGCGACCTGTTCGCTGGACGCTTCGCCGGCCGAGGCAATCGCCTCGCGGTCCTGCTGCAGGATCCGCAGCACACGGGCGATGTATTCCTGGGTCCAGGCGCCGCGCTCGGCGGCTTCTTCCCTCGACGGACTGAAGCCCTCGATGGCCGATTTCGTCACCTTGCCGCCGCGCTCGAGCAGGCGCTCGACCGTGTCGAGACGCTCGCGCAGGACCGACACTTCCTGCATCAGGGCGAGCGTGATGTTCATGACCCGCTCGATGTCGGGTTCGTCGAGGAACCAGGGGCGCTTGCCCTTGGCCTTGGCGCCGGCGAGGAGCAGGGGATCAGGTTTGCCTGTCATCGCTTACGCCGCCTTCCATGCGCCGATGACATGCCAGGCGGCCTTGCGGCCATAGTCTTCCTGCCTGGTGTCCCTGGCCGCCTCCGGAAAGACCTCCGGATCAACGATGGCTGCAACGCCGCCATGCAGGATCGTCTGCCTCGCAAAGCCGGACCGCGCCATCCAGTCATCAAGATCGACCTCGTGCAGCTTCGTCCAGAACGGCTCGTTATTGTAGAACGCGTCCCAGTCACGCATCGCCTGCTCGAACAGGGGCATTTCCGGGGTATACTGAGGCTGCTCCACATGCAGGACAATGCCGCCGGGCCTGAGCAGCCGGTTGGTTTCGGCAAAGATCAGCGGCATCGTCCTGTAGCTGGTCTCGTGCAGGAACATCGTCGACTGGATCCAGTCGAAGCTTTCGTTCCCGAACCGGCTGAGGTCAGCCACGTCCGCCTGCACGAAGGTTATGTTGTTGATCCCCATCGACTTGGCGCGGGCGAGGCCATAGCGCAGCATTGGCGCCCCGGCATCGACCGCGATGATCTCGGCGTCCGGAAACGCGGCCGCGATCGGCACGACATTATGGCCAAGCCCGCAGCCGATATCGAGGATACGCTTCGGCTTGAAATCCGGCAGGTTCCTGCGGACCCATTCGGCAACCGCAACGCCGCCGCCATCATTGAAGCGCCCGAGCATGCCGCCGGTGGTAGCAAATATGCCGGCGTCATAATTGGCCGGGCCGGTGACGTCGCCGGGGGTGATTTCGGTATGGTAGCTGCCCGGCATGCAATGATGGTCTATCGCCTCGGTGGACCGCGGCTGGCGAAAGGCCGGATCTAGCACGAGGCGCGCATCGTCTTCGGTCAGTGCCCTGACTTTCTCGTTCAGGGCCTCTGCCTGGCGAAGCGTGACCCAGCGGCCTGCCTGCTGGCGGGTCTCCATGGTGGCGCGCCGGAGCAATGACCACCACTGCCAGACCGGATCGCGGGTGAGGGCCCTGCGCACATCGTGGCGATCGGCAAAAGGACGCCCGTTTTCGCGTTCATAGGCCGGCCTTACCCTTGCCTCGAAGGCTTCGGCAACGCCCGGCATGAGGTTGGCCGACAGATGGCGGTTCATCTGCGCAAGAAAATTGAACCGCGCGATCTCGTCATGGCTGGTCTCCGGATACACGCCGTGGCGGCCGACAACCCGGTAGTCGGGCGGCCCGTCATAGGCGCGCGCGGGCCCCTTGCCGGGCTTCGGCGCCGGCTTGCCTGCAGGCGGTTTGCGGGGGCGGTTGGTTTCGGCCATGGCTTCAATTCCTTCGTCGGTCAGGCAAGTTCCCAATTGACCTTCACCCAAAAGATATATCATTTGCACGAGAGCGCCATAGGGAAGGTTACGGACATGAGCACCAAGATTGTCGCACTTTTCAATCTCAAACCCGGAATATCCGTTGCCGATTATGAAAACTGGGCCCGCACGACGGATCTTCCGGTCGTCAACGGCCTGAAATCCGTCGACGGGTTTGCCGTCTTCAGGTCGGTGGCCCTGCTCGGGTCAGGCGACAGGCCGCCTTACCAGTATATCGAGATCATCGATGTCAACGACATGGACCTGTTTGGCAGCGAGGTCGCCGATGCAGGGATGCAGCGCGTCGCCGGGGAATTCCAGGCGATGGCGGCCGACCTCGTGTTCATCCTGACAGACAAGCTCGGCTGAAGGAGCAGGCAGACGTGATGAGACCGCTGGCAGGCAAGACGGCCGTGATCACCGGATCGGGGCGCCGCCTGGGGCTCGGCGAGGCGATCGCCCGCCGCCTTGCCCGCGACGGCGCCAATATTGTCGTCTCGGATATCGGTACGCCCCGCGACGCAGCCACCAGCGCCGACCATACCGGGTCCTCCCTCGAGATGGAGGCGATCGCCGGCGACCTGCGCGCGCTGGGCACCGGCGTTTCTGTATTCGCCTGCGATGTGCGCAGCCTCGCCGAGGTCCGGGCGCTCGCCGGGCATGCCGCAGACGTCCACGGCTCGCTCGACATCTGGGTCAACAATGCCGGTATCGGCTATATCATGAAGCCCCTGCTGGAGGTCTCCGAAGAGGACTGGCGGGCGGTCATCGACGTCAACCTCACGGGCGCCTTCTTCGGTCTCAAGGCCGCCGCGGAACGGATGGTCGCACAGGGCAGGGGCGGGCGGATCATCAATATTGCGAGCCAGGCCGCCAAGTCGGGCTTCCCGCATGCCCAGGCCTATACCTCGTCAAAGCATGGCCTTGTCGGGCTGGCGCGCTCGGCGGCGGTCGAACTCGGCCCGCACCGGATCACCGTGAACAATGTCTGCCCCAACCATGTGACGACCGGGCTCGGCGCCTGGCAGAACGCCTATTTTGCTAAGGTGGTGGGGGCTGCGTCCGTCGAGGCCTATCTCGCCGCGATGGCGGCGCGCATTCCCATGGGCCGGCCCGGCCTGCCGGAAGACACAGCCAGTGCGGTGGCGTGGCTGTGCACCGATGACGCCGGTTATATCACGGCCGAAAGCATGAATGTCTCCGGCGGGGAGGAGCCGCATTGACCCGCCTTCCGCCAGACCCGGCGCCGGAAGGCTTCACCTGGCCGGGCGGCGCGCGCCTCGCGCTTTCGGTCGTGGTGAATGTCGAGGAGGGCGCCGAACGCAGGATCGATGAAGGCGACGGGCGGCCCGAACCGGTCGACGAGCTTGGCGCGGTCCCCGGAAAGCCGGTCCGGGTGCACGGCAACGAGTCGAATTACCAGTACGGGATCAATCGCGGCGCGCCCCGGGTCATACGCCTGCTGGACGCAGCCGGAATTCCGGCAACCTGGACAGTCTGCGGACAGGCACTGGAGAAGGCGCCCTGGCTGGCGCGCGCGATCATCGCGCGCGGCGACGAGCCCTGTAACCATGGCCACAAATGGGCCTTCACCGCGTTCATGGACGAAGCCGAAGAGCGCGCCTTCATCGAGAAGGGAACCCGGAGCATCGAGGCGACCTGCGGGCGCCGGCCGGCCGGCTGGCTGTCGCGCTACCTGCATACGGACGTGACCCGCAGGCTGCTCGCGGAGCAGGGGTATACCTATCATATGGACGATTATTCCGACGACTTTCCCTATTGGGCGAACGTCGCAATGGCGGACGGCGCCGCCAAGGCGATGGTGATCCTGCCCTATGCCATCGATTCGAATGACATGAAGTTCTGGCTGAGCGCATCGTTCACCCCGCAGATGTGGCTCGATTATGCCCGTCGCAGTTTTGACTGGCTGCACGCCGAGAGCGCCCGGGAGGGCGCGCGGATGATGAGCCTCGGGCTGCACCTGCGCATAATCGGGCGCCCCGGGCGGATCGCGGCGCTGCAGGCCTTCCTCGAACATGTCGCAGGCCACACGGACGTCTGGGTCGCGCGGCGCGAAGACATTGCCGCCCATTTCGCCCGCAATGTCAGCGCCGGGACAGCGCGGTGAAGGCCGCGGTGATGATCGCGGCCGGCCTGCTGGCCGCCCCTGGCGGCGCGGCGGCTGAGGACGCGGCGCTGGAACTGGCGTCACTGTCGGCAGGCAGCTGGACGAGCCGGGACCAGTCATCAGCGCCCGGCTATGACTGGGTCGAGAGCGAAACAGTCCGTATCCTGACCGAACGCCCGGACGGGGTGTGGCTCTACCAGGAGAACGCCGTGCTTGGCGCCGGCGCCGACGAGGCGCCGCGCCCGGGCGCCAAGGACCGGCCCTATTTCCAGGTCGTGATCCATCTGCGCAGTCTCGGGCCGGCCGAAGTGCTTGCGACGACCTACAGGCTCGCCGGCCCCGAAGCCGCGTCGGGCGCGAGAGGGATCTGGGCCTCGCCCGGGGCCGCGTTTGATCCGGGCTGGATCGGCGAGACAGCCTGCATGAGCCGGATGCAAAGGGTCGCTGAAGGCTTCTGGCAGGGTGCGGCCGGGTGCCCGAACACCTATAAGGGCGCGGTCAAGGTCGACACCCGCTCGATCCGCACCCGCGGCGCCTATGTCAACTGGGACCGCGGGTTCGATGCGGCGGGCCGCCTCGTCTGGGGGCCTGCGACCGGCGGCTATGTTTTTACCCTGAAGGAGGACACCGGATGAAATCCGTCCTGGCAACCCTGCTCTGCCTTTATGGCCTGACGGCCTGTGTCCACCAGGGTGCGGGCGACCTGCCGGCGGCGCCGGCGGGTGAGCAAAAGGCCGCCCTGCTCGGATCGCTGGATCCCTATCCCGTGGCCGATATCAACCTGCGCCGGACAACCCTGGTCGTCCGCGATGCCGGCGCCTCCCTGAAGCTCTACCGCGACGCGCTGGGCTTCGATGTCGTATATGACCAGGTACTCACCTCGCCCGGCCTGTCGACCCGCCGCGGTGCAGATGGCCAGAACCGCTCCCGCCTCGTGCTGACCCAGACCAACAGCGCCGAGCTTGGGATGATCGGCCTCTGGCAGTTCCTCGACCAGACCCCCGAGGACCTTGCGCCCCCCGAGCCGGCCGACTTCACGCCCGGCCGGATCGTCCTGCTTTTCAATACCGGGAACCTCGAGGCCCGGTTCGCCGCCGCCGCCCTCGTCCCGGGGGTTACCGTGCTCGGGCCGCCGGCGGAACGGCGCTATCCTTCGCCGGCAGGCGACATTGTCGTGATGGTCTCGATGCTGGTCGATCCGGATGGATATACGATCGAACTCAACCAGATGATTTTCGATCCGCGCGACCTGCCCTGAGGCCGGGGGGCATTTCAACAAATCGCCGCCGGCGCAGTTGACCGGGCGCCTCCATGCCTCTAAAATGTCCGGACAAATGAGCACAGCCTTCCGGTCCCTCCTGTTTGTCCCGGGCGCGCGCCCCGACCGCTTCGACAAGGCGGCGGCCAGCGGCGCCGATGCGATCATCATCGATCTCGAGGATGCGGTCCTGCCCGGCGAAAAGGCGGCCGCCCGCTCGGCAGCGCTCGACTGGCTTGGTTCGTATACGGGCGATACCGCGGCCGGCCTGCGGATAAATTCGCCGCGCACGCCGGACGGATGCACCGACATCGCCGCGCTCGCCGGCCTCGCCCGCAAGCCTGCGTTCATCATGGTGCCCAAGGCCGAGACGCCGGAAGACATCGAGATTGCCGCCGAGGCGCTCGCCAGCCGCCAGGTCATGGCCGTCATCGAGAGCGGGCGCAGCCTGTCGAATGCCTGGGCTATCGGGCGCGAGGCGCGCGCCGGGCTGCTGTTCGGGGGCGCGGACTATAGTGCAGACCTCGGCGCAGACCTCTCTGACTGGGACGCCATGCTGATGGCGCGCGCAACCCTTGCGGCCGCCGGCGCGGCCGGCGGCGTGCCGGCCTATGACGTGCCGTTCCTGGATGTCGCCGATACCGCCGGCCTCGAGACGGCCACGCGGCGAAGCCGCGCGCTCGGTATGTCGGGCCGGGCCTGTATCCATCCGTCCCAGGTGGCTGCGGTCAATTCGGTCTTCTCTCCTTCGGCGGCGCAGGTCGCTGCAGCGCGCGACCTGCTTGCGGCGGCCGCCGCCTCCGGCGCCGGCGCCGTCCTCTTCAAGGGCAGGCTGGTTGACCGACCCGTCATCCTTGCCGCCCAAAGACTCATCGACCGCGCCGGAGGCTGAAAGACAGATGGTACAGAACTGGAAACAAGTGGGACCAAACCGCTACCGGGAAACCTTCGGGCGCTATTACGAAGACTTCAAGCCCGGCGACATCTACGAACACCGTCCCGGCAAGACGGTCACCGAGTATGACAACCACCTGTTCACGCTGATGACGATGAACACCCATCCGATACATTTTGACGCCGAGTTTGCCAGGGCCAGCGAGTTCGGGCGCAACCTCGTGGTCAGCCCTTACACGCTTGCCCTGCTGATCGGCATGAGCGTGACCGATACCAGCCAGAAGGCGGTCGCCAATCTCGGCATGGACGAGGTGCGCTTCACCGCTCCGGTCTTTGCAGGCGACACGCTGTACGGGGAAAGCGAAGTCCTCGAGAAGCGCGAGAGCAGGAGCCGGCCCGGGCAGGGGATCGTCACTATCGTCACGCGCGGGTTCAACCAGGACGGCGTGATGGTCTGCACCTTCCGGCGCAACATGCTGATCCCGGCCCGCGGCCAGGCCGTCGAGGACAAGGTCGGAAACTATTGAGCCACACGGCCGCGTCCCGCCGGCGCGCCGGATCAAACCCCAGGTCAGGAGGCCATTCATGGCGCATGAGACAGAGTTAACCGAAGCCGACGAGCGCCAGATACTCGATGCGATCGGCAAATGGATCGAGAAGAAGGTTGCCCCGGTTGCCATGCAGCTCGAGCATGACAATGAGTGGCCGGCCGACCTTGTCAACGACATGGCCGGGCTTGGCCTGTTCGGCGCGCTGATCCATCCCGACTATGGCGGCCTCGGGCTCTCGGCGTCGACCTATTCGAAAATCGTGACGATGATCTCGCAGGAGTGGATGAGCCTGACCGGCATCTTCAACTCCCATCTCATGATGGCGACCGTTGTCCAGAAGTTCGGGACCCCGAAACAGAAAGAATACTGGCTGCCGAGGTTTGCCACCGGCGAGCTGCGCGGCGGGCTCGGACTGACCGAGCCCGATGCCGGCACCGACCTGCAGGCGATCCGTACCCAGGCCCGGCGCAAGGGTGACAGGTATGTCGTGAACGGAACAAAGACCTGGATTTCGAATGCCATCGAAGGCCATTGCGTCGCGCTGCTGGTCAAGACCGATCCGGACGCTGAGCCGCGCTACAAGGGCATGTCCATCCTGATTACGTCCAAGGTCGATCCGGTCACCGGCAAGGCCCTGCCGGGGATCCGGAACGGAAAGAAGCTCGAGAAGCTCGGTTACAAGGGGATCGATTCCGGCGAGTTCATCTTTGACGATTACGAATGCGATGCAGAACTCAGCCTGGTCGGCGGGGTGGAGGGGCAGGGCTTCTTCATGGCGACCGGCGGGCTGGAGATCGGGCGCATCAACATCGCGGCCCGCTCGGTCGGCATCGCGCGCCGGGCCCTGAGCGAGAGCGTCAGGTATTCCCAGATCCGCCGGACCATGGGCAAGCCGATCTGCGAGCACCAGGCCATCCAGCTGAAGCTGGGAGAGATGGCGGCAAAGACCCGGGCCGCCGAACTGCTGGTCGAGGACGCAGCCCGCGCCTATGACCGGGGCGAGCGGATCGACATGGAGGCGGGCATGGCGAAGTATTTCGCCTCCGAGACCGCTGTCGAAGTCGCCCTGGAGGCGATGCGCATCCATGGCGGGTATGGCTATTCCAGGGAATATGTCATCGAGCGCCTCTACCGGGATGCCCCGCTGATGTGTATCGGCGAAGGCACCAACGAGATGCAGCGCATCATCATCGCCCGCCAGCTGATCAAGCGGAACCCTGCCTGATGGCCGGCCTTCCCCTCGCCGGCGTGCGGATCCTGTCGGTCGAACAGTATGGCGCGGGGCCTTATGGCACGCTCCTGCTCGCCCAGCTCGGCGCCGAAGTGATCAAGATCGAGGACGCGGCCCGGGGCGGCGATGTCTCGCGCAGTGTCGGGCCCTTCCTCCTCGGCGAGGCGGATTCCGATTTCTTCCAGACTTTTTCCTATGGCAAGAAGTCGGTCTCGCTGGACCTCAAATCACCGGACGGAAGGGCGGCTTTCGAACAGCTCGTGCGCCAGTCCGACGCGGTCGCCAACAACCTGCGCGGCGACCAGCCGGCCAGGCTTGGCCTCACCTATGAGGTCCTCGGGCGCGTCAATCCGAAGATCGTCTGCGCCCATCTGTCCGCCTACGGACGTAACACGACGCGCGCCGACTGGCCAGGCTATGACTACCTGATGCAGGCGGAAGGCGGGTTCATGCTGCTGACGGGCGAGCCGGGGGGGCCGCCCGTGCGCTGCGGACTGTCGGTCGTTGATTTCCATACCGGCAGCCAGATGGCGGCCGGCCTGCTCGCCGGGATCATCGGCGCGATGCGCACCGGGGCGGGCAGCGATATCGATGTCTGCCTGTTCGATACCGCGCTCCACCAGCTCTCCTACCCGGCGACCTGGTATCTCAACCGGGGACATGAAACCGAGCGGCTGCCCCGCGGGGCGCATCCCTCGATCGCCCCGTCCCAGCTTGTGCGCACCGCCGACGGATGGGGGCTCCTGATGTGCCAGACGCCGAAGTTCTGGGAATTATGGTGCACGCTGGCGGAGGCAGGCGATCTTGCCGCTGATGCGCGCTTTGCCGGGACCGGCGCGCGCCGCGCCAACCTGGCCGGCCTGACCGAAGCTGTCGATGCGGTGATGGGCCGGCGCAGCACGGCGGACTGGACCGCCCGCCTGGCCGGGCAGGTCCCGTTTGCCCCGGTCCTCTCACTGGCGGACGCGCTCGACAATCCCTATGTGGCCGAGACCGGCATGACGACGCAGCTCCGGCATCCGGAGGCAGCCGGCGGGCACCGGGCCCTCGCCTCGCCGTTCCGCATCAATGGCGCGCGCCCCGCGATGACGCGCGCGCCGGGGCTTGGCGAGCATAATGACGAGTTCGGCCTGTGAAGCTGGAAGGTCTCAGGGTACTCGACCTGTCGGCCTTCCTGCCCGGGCCGCACATGACGATGATGATGGCCGATCACGGGGCAGACGTGATCATGATCGAGCCGGCGAACGGGGTTGGCGAACCGGTCCGCGAAATCGGTGAGCGCACGGATGACGGCGTCTCGGTCTGGCTGCGCAATATTGCGCGCGGCAAGCGCAGCCTGAAGCTCGATCTGAAGGACCCGGACGGCCTCGATCTGCTGCTCCGGCTTGCAGAGGGCGCCGATGTCTTTGTCGAAGCCTTCCGCCCCGGCGTTATGAAACGTCTCGGCGCCGGCTATGAAACCCTCTCGGCCCGCAACCCGCGGCTCGTCTACTGCTCGATCTCTGCCTTCGGCCAGTCCTCCTCGCTGGCGCTGAAGCCCGCCCATGACCTGACAGTCCTCGGCATGACCGGCCTTGTCGACCTCAACCGGGGCCTGGAGGACGGCAAGCCCGCGATGCCGAACATTCCCTTTGCGGACGCCGCCGCCTCGATGCTGTCGCTCTCGGCGATCCTGATGGCGCTTTACCGGCGGGAAAAGACAGGGCTCGGGGATTTCATCGACATGTCGATGTATGACGCAGCCCTTTCCTGGACGCCGAATGTCCTCGGGCCGGTCTTTGCCGGCAACCGTGCGCCGGTGGCCAGGGACATGCGCAGCTTCGGCGGCAGCGCGATGTACAACATCTATGAAACCGAAGATGCCCGGTTCCTGATCCTGGGCGGCTCGGAGGTAAAGTTTGCCGACAATCTCCTGAAGGCCCTCGGCCGCCCGGACCTTGCGCCCTATGCCCGCCAGCCGCCCGGCCCCGGGCAGGCGCCCCTGCGCGATTTCTTCCGGGTAACCTTCAGGGCCGCGCCGCTCGCCCACTGGCAGGCGCTCCTGCAGGAAGTCGACTGCTGCTGGAGCTGGTCGCGCAGCCTGAAGGACGCGTTTGATGATCCGTTCACGGCGGAACGCGGGATGGTGTTCACGGACGCGTCCGGAGCACGTCATGTCGGCCCGCCGATCCGGTTCCGGCGCGAGCCGCCGCAGCCGGTGACCCGCGTTCCCGGCTTCGGGGAGGACAGCGCCGACGTCGCGGCGCAGGCCGGGCTGAGCCCGCAGGCCATTGCAGAACTCAGGCGAAGGGGCACAATATGACAGATGGCTTTCCGGCCCACCGGGCGCATGCAGGGATCTGGAAGGGGACCTACCGGCATCTCGGCGCCGACGGCGCGCTCGAGGCGGAGACGGCGTCCACCGTCTGGTGTGAGTTTCCTGAGCAGGGGCCGGTCTTCTACCGCCAGAGGATCGAGCTTGTCTCGTCTGCGGGCGAGGTGACGCGGGCGAGCTTTGACGGGACTGCGCGCGGCGACCATCTCTGGTTCGATACGCCGACCTTTACCGGCAGGAGCTGGGAGACGGCGGACGGGGTGGTGCTCCTCAACCTGCAGCGCCGGGACGAGCCGGGCGCGCATTTCGTCGAGGTGATCATCCTGGCTGAAGGCGGGCTTCGCCGCGCCCGCACCTGGCACTGGTTCCGCGACGGCGCCCTGTTTCGCCGCACCCTGTGCGACGAGGCGCGCGTCGGCTAGCGCCTGCGGTCGAGTTTCATTTCATAGGCGAATCGGCCGGCAGGATGCAGGCTTTCGGAGACAAGGACCGGGTCGCCTGAACTGTCGCTGTACCGGCGCACTGTCCGCAGCGCCGGAAACCCGGTCTGTGTGCCGAGACGGCGGGCCTGGCTGGCATTCAGCGCGACCGCTTCCATGCGCTGGGTGACCCGGTCGATGCTGAGACCGTGGATCTGTTCGATCCACTCGGAGACTGAGCCAGCCAGGCCGGAAATCGTGGCTGCGTCCGGCGCCAGGTCCCGGCGCACATAAACGGCCGTGATCGCCTGGGGCGGCTGGCGGCCGGTCCTGCGGAAACCGATGAACTGGCGATAGGGGCCGGTCAGTGCGAGCCGCAGCATGGAGTCCGGATCGGCGTCGCGCTCCACAGTGACATCGAAGCGGGCCTCCCGGGCATATTGGAGGATCGATTCGAAATCACCGAGGGCCTGCGCAAAGGCAGCCTGGCCGGGCTCGGCTACGATGGTCCCGGCGCCGCGGCGGCGTTCAATCAGTCCGTCATCGGAGAGAAGCCGCAGGGCGTCGCGGGCGGTATGGCGCGAAATGCTGAAGGTCGCGCACAGGTCCATTTCGGTCGGAAGCGAATCGCCCGGCTTGAGTTTTCCGCTGGTGATGCGCTTCCTGAGCAGGGCCGCAATCTGGCGGTAGCGGGGCTGGGCCGGCTTGCGGGGCGGGGTCAATACCTGGGTCATGGGCCTGTTTCGATTTTGTCGCTCCGGGCGTCAAGTTTGGTGTTCACGAATTCCGGCTCCCTGTGCTAGGACTTTTCTTATGTCCGGACAAACTTTCACTTCCCCGGTGCTTCAGTATCTGGTGCAACACCTGCGCCGTCCAGTGCCGCAGGAGGCGCGCCGCCGCGCTGCGGTCCGCCTGCTGGACTGGGCGGGGTGTGCTGCGGCCGGCGCGCAGGAGCCTGCCGGACGCGCCTTCCTGAAGTCTATCGACGCATCGCCCGGAGGGCGGGCCTTCGCCTGGGGCGCGCTCGGCAACATTCTCGAAATGGATGACGTTGACAAGCGGGCGCTGCTGCATCCGGGCCCCGTGATTGTTCCGGCAGTGCTGGCGCTGGCGGCAGATACCGGCGCGCCGCCGGCCGGCCTGCTTGACGCGGTTGTCTGCGGCTACGAGGCGACCATCCGGCTCGGCCGCGCTGTCGGGCCTGGCCATTACGCCCTCTGGCACAATACCGGGACCTGCGGGGCAATCGGCGCGGCGGCGGCCTGCGGGCGACTGCTGGGCCTGGATGAAGACAGGCTCGTCCATGCCCTCGCCCTCGGGGTCAGCCAGGCGGCGGGGCTCTGGCAGACGCGCCACGAACCCGCCAGCCACGGCAAGCAGTTGCATACCGCGCACGCCGCGCGGGCCGGCCTGACGGCCGCCCGGCTGGCCGCAGGCGGCGTGAATGGCCCGGCCTCGATCCTTGAGGGCCCGCAGGGGTTCTTTGCCGCGATGTGCCCGGGCGAAGACCCCCTCGGCGTTCTTGCGGCCTATCCGAGCCCCTGGCTGATTGCCGATGTCAGCACCAAACCCTGGCCTGCCTGCCGTCACGCCCATGCCGCGATCGACGCCGCGCTCGCCTTGCGGGGGCGCGCGCAGGCAGGCCGCATTCTCGTCGAGACCTACCGCGACGCGCTGGCCTTCTGCGACAACCCGGCGCCGCGCACCGTGGCTGAAGCCAAGTTCTCCCTCCAGCATGCGGTTGCGGCGGTGCTTGTCCGTGGTGAGCCGGGCCTTGCCGACTTCTCCCTTGCCGCGATCGACGACCCGCCGGTTGCGGCCATGCGGGCGCTGGTGGACGTGCGCGAGGACGAAGGCTTTACCCGGCTCTATCCCGGCCGCTTCGGCGCCCGGGTATCGCGCGGCGGGGAGAGTGCCTGCGTCCCCGACGCCTGGGGAGACCCGGAAAATCCGCTTACGGACGAAGACATTATGACCAAGACACGCCGTCTTACGGCCTCTGCCGGCTGGACCGGCGAGGAGACGGCGGCGCTGCTCGGCGCGGCCCCCGGCGACCTGCTGGGCCTGCTCGAGGCATGCCTGCGATGATCCCTCTAGTCGACGCTGTCATCGAACACGGGCTTGGCGCGCGCTACGGGGACCTGCCCCAGCCTGCCCGCAGCGCCGTGCAGACATTCCTGCTCGATTCGCTCGGGGTCGGCATTGCCGGCGCCGCCCATCCGCTCACCCCCGATGTGCGCCGGGCGGCGATGGGCTGGGGCGGGCCCGGTCCGGCGCGGATCTGGGGCGCGCCCGGCAGCGGTGTGACGCCGGCGACGGCAGCCTTCGTGAATGCCTTCCAGATCCATTGCCAGGAGTTCGACTGCGTCCACGAACCGGCCGTCGTCCATCCGATGGCAACCGTGCTTGGCGCCGTCATGGCGGATGTGGATGCAGCGCCCGGCCCGGTCACGGGCGAAGCCTTGTGCATGGCCCTCGCGGTCGGGGTCGACCTTGCCGCAGGCCTCGGGGTTGCCGCACGCAGTCCGATCAAGTTCTTTCGTCCGGCCAATGCCGGTCTTTTCGGCGCGGTGCTGGCGCTCAGCCGGCTGCGCCGGTTCAGTCACGAACAGGCGCGCGACGCACTCGGCTACGCGCTCGCTTTCAATGCGGGCACCATGCAGGCGCATGTCGAAGGCAAGCCTGCTCTCCCGCTCCAGATCGCCAATGCGGCGCGCTGCGCGGTCGCGGCCGCCGACCTTGCAGGTCTCGGCGTGCCCGGTCCCCATGACAGCCTTGAAGGCCCGTTCGGCTATTTCCGCCTGTTTGAAGACGCCGCAGACCCCTCGGTCCTGCGCGGCGGCCTCGGCCAGGTCTGGCGGATTGCCGAAGTCAGCCACAAGCCCTTCCCGACGGGCCGGGCCTGCCAGGGCGGTATCGAACTCATGCTGCAGCTGGCGCCGCGGATCGGCGCGGTGTCGGATATCGCGCAGGTCCGCCTCATGGCCCCGCCGCTGATCGAGCGGCTGGTCGGACGCCCCTGGCAGGCGGGCATGACTTCGTCCTATGCGCGCCTCTGCTTTGCCTATTGCGGGGCGACGGCGCTGCGCTTCGGCCGGGTTGGCCTGGACGACTTCCGGCCCGGGCGGGTTGTCGACGAGGCGACAGGCCAGCTTGCCCGCAGGATCTCGGTCTGGACGGATGACGGGGTGGACCCGGCGGCTTTCACGCCCCAGCAGGCCGAAATCCGCCTGACCTCCGGCGAGATCCTGACCGCCGCCACCGCGGCGCTTGTCGGCAGCCCGGACAAGCCCCTGACGGCGCTGGAGAACGAGGCGAAGTTCCGGGCCTGCGCCGCGTTCGGTTTTGCAGGTCCCTCAGGAGCCCTGGCCGACGCCCTGATCTCCGGGGTCAGCCGGATCGGGACGCTCCGCGACTGCTCTGTTCTTTCCCTTCTTGCATCCGGACAGGAACCAACCGCATGACCGACAGGCACAATACCTATTTCAATTCGGTCGACTGGGCGGCGCTGCAGCGCGAACACCCGATCGGCGAGGCCTTCACCCGGTTTGCCCGGAAAAGCCCGGAAGAGATCCGTGCCCATCAGGAAATGCTTTTCAGCCGCTGCGTTGCCCGGGCATGGCAGGTGCCCTTCTACCAGCGACTTTGGGGCAATGCCGGGATTGAGCCGGGCGACATAAAGGGCCTGGAGACGCTGGCGAGCCTGCCGGTCTTCGACAAGACAGACATCATGGACTCGATTGCGCTGGCGCCGCCCTTCGGGGACTTCGCCGGCTTTGAATCCTATCCCGGCGGGCGCCCGCCGGTCATCCTCCACACCACTTCCGGCACAACCGGCGCGCCCCAGGTCCTGTTGTTCGGTGCCAAGAGCCGCGAAGCCCAGAACCTCCTCCTGGGGCGCCTTTACCGCTTCCAGGGACTGCGCCCGGAAGATGTGATCCACTCCGTATACGGTCATGGAATGATCAATGGCGGCCATTATGTCCGCGAGGCCGTGACCCACTGGACAAGCTCGATCTTCCTGTCGGCCGGAACCGGGGTCGAGACCCGCTCGGCAAAGCAGGTGGAGCTGATGCGTGATTTTGGCGCAACCGTGATCGTCGGCTTTGCCGACTATATCAAGAAGCTCGCCCAGGTCGCCGCCGAAGCCGGCATCGATCCGGTCCGCGACCTCAAGATACGCATGATCTCCGGCCACCTCGGGCGCGAGGACAAGGAGACCCTGTCGCGGGCCTGGGGCGGGGCTGACTGCTTTGACTGGTACGGCGTCGGCGATACCGGCTGCATTGCCGGCGAGGGCCCCGACCGGGACGGTCTGTATGTCATGGAGGACGCGCAGTTCCTCGAGATCTGCGCGATCGGGGATGGCAGGCCGGTAGCGGACGGCCAGGAAGGCGACATGATCTGCACCTGCCTGTTCAAGGATGATCTTTACCCGATCATCCGGTTCAATACCCATGACGTCTCGCGGTTCCGGACAGACAAGTCCGCCCTCGGACTGAATTTCCGCCGCATCGAGGGGTTTCTCGGGCGTTCGGACAACATGGTGAAGATCCGGGGCATCAACATATTCCCGCAGGCCATGGGGCCGATTCTGGAGGAGCTGCCGGCCTTTGCCGGAGAGTTCATCTGCCGCGCCGAGCGCAGCAGCGACGGGCGCGACGCGTTCATCGTCTGCGCAGAAGTCAGGGGCGCGCGCGATGACGCCGTCGTCCAGGCCTTCCGGACCCTGCTGAAGCAGAGAACCGGGATCGATTGCGGCGTCGAGCTGTCGGGGCCGGGAGAGCTTGCGGCGCTGACCCAGACAGAAGTGCGCCAGAAGCCGGTCCGGCTGATCGACCAGAGGTTCAAATGACCCCGCTCGCCCGGTTTGATCACTACCGGTCGAGGATCGGGAGGTTCAATCCCGGCCTCAACGCGTTCCTTCACCTGCGACTGGCGGAAGCTGCGGTTGAGGCGGCAGAAGCCGATGCGCGCGCGGCCGCCGGCAGCGCGCTGTCCCCGGTCGACGGATGGTGCATTGCGGTGAAGGCCAACATTGCGGTTGCAGGCCTTCCGCATCATGCCGGGATCGGGGCCTACCGGGGCGATATTGCCGGGGAGGATGCCGAGGTTGTCCGCCGTCTCAGGTCGGCAGGCGCGGTCATCCTCGGGACCGTGAACATGCATGAAGGCGCGCTCGGGGCGACCACGGACAATGCCGTCTTCGGGCGCACGGCAAACCCGTGGAGCCTCGAACACACGCCGGGCGGCTCTTCCGGCGGCTCAGCCGCGGCGGTCGCTGCAGGCCTCTGCGACGGCGCGCTCGGATCCGATACGATGGGCAGCGTGCGCATCCCGTCTGCCTATTGCGGCGTCCAGGGCCACAAGCCCAGCCCGGGACGGGTGCCGGACGCCGGCGTGCTGGCCCTGTCGCCGACGCTCGACCATGTCGGACCGCATGCCAGGTCGGTTGCCGGGCTCAGGGACATGATGTCGGCCCTGGCGGCGGCGCCTATGGCCTCGCCGCCGGCGGGCCTTGCCGGCCTGCGGGTCGGTGTATGGCGCGCCGCCGGCCAGATAGAGCTCACGCCGGAAGTCGAACGCGGGCTCCAGGATGCCTGCGCCGCGCTCAGGTCAGCGGGCGTCCTGCTCGGCGAGGCGGAGCCGCCTGCCTATGCATATGGCCGCTCGAGACGGGCCGGACTGCTGATCTGCGAAGTCGAGGCCGGCCGCATCCACGCGCAGCGCCTCGGCGAGGATCCCGCCGGGTTCAGCGACAGTTTCAGGCGCCTGCTTGCCTGGGGCGCGGCGCGCCCTGCCGCCGAACTCGAAGCGGCCTATGCGCATGTCGATGCGGTCAGGGCGGCGGCGCCGGCGGCGTTCGCCGACTGCGATCTCGTGCTTGCGCCGACGGCGCCCCAGCAGGCCTTCAGGTTCACCGATCCGGCCCCAGCCAACCAGGCCGATTTCACCGCCTGGGCAGATTTTGCAGCGCTGCCTGCAACTGCAATCTGCACCGGCGTGTCGGCCTCGACAGGGCTGCCGCTCGGCGTCCAGCTAATCGGCCGGCGCGGCGAGGACGGCGCGGTCCTGTCTGCGGCCCTGGCTGCAGAAGCCCTGTTCGGGCGCCCGCCTGCGCCGCCCTCCTATACCTGAGGAAAGCGGGCGGCGCGCTTTTCCAGGAACGCCGTGTAGCCTTCGCGGAAATCATCATTCAGGAAGCCGGCGAGGAACAGGTCGCGGGCCGGCCCCTCGGTTTCGCTCCAGCCTGACTGGAGGCCCCGGATCATCGCCTTTGTCGCGCGGACCGACCATTGCGAGAGCGACGCGATATCACCGGCAAGCCGGCGCGCCTCGTCGAGCGCGGCGCCTTCGGCGCAAAGGCGGTCCACGAGACCCATCGCCCCGGCTTCGGCGGCGCCGAAGCTGCGACCGGTAAACAGGATGTCCTTTGCGGCGCCGGCGCCGACCGCAGTGATCAGGCGGCGGGTGTCGCCTGCGGCGTAGACAAGGCCGAGCTTGCCGGGTGTGACCGCAAACCTGGCGCCGGCGCCGGCGATCCTCACGTCGGCGGCCATCGCCAGGCTGACGCCGCCCCCGACACAGGCGCCTTCGATGGCCGCTATGACGGGCTTCGGGCAGGTCTCCAGCGCTGTGAGGGCCGCCGCCATGATGTCGGCGGCCCGTGCCGCGCTGGCGGGCGTGGCATAGGTCTCGGCAAATTCGGAAATGTCGGCGCCGGCAGCAAAGGCGCCGGTATCGCCGCCATGCAGCAGCACGGCGCTGACCCCCGGATCGGCGGTTGCGCTGGCGACGAGGCCTGGCAGCGCCTGCCACATCGACAGGGTGAGGGCGTTGCGCCTCGACGGGCGCTCAAGGATGATCTCGGCGGCGGACGAGTTGATCTCGAGGCGGATGGGGGCGGTCACGGGGCGTCCTCGGAAAACGCCGCAAGCGGCGCCGGGCGAGCGGTATTGGCGATCAGCGCCTTGCGGCGCAGGAACCTCTGATAGCCGGCCGCGCCCATGCGCGATCCGCCCATGCCGGAGAGTTTGAAACTCTGCTTTTCCGCCTCATGGAAGAGGCCGGTCAGGGCGGCGTCATTGAGGCTGATCGCGCCGGCCTCGAGCCGGCGCCCGACGCGCTCTGCCTCTTCGAGCGTTCCGGCAAAGACAGCCGCCGAAAGTCCGTACTCGGACTGGTTAGCAAGATCGATGGCTTCCTCTTCGGTATCGAAGGCCATGACGGGCAGGATCGGCCCGAACGTCTCCTCCGACATCACCAGCATGGAATGGTCGACACCCGACAGCACGGTCGGGCGCAGCCAGAGGCCGCCGCCATGGTGTTCGAGACTGCCCCCGGTGTGCACGGCGGCGCCTTTGTCCACTGCATCAGAAATATGATGCGCGAGGATGCCTGCCTGGCGCTCGAAGATGATCGGGCCGATATCCCCGGACATGATATCGGGCCAGTTCAGGCGAACCGCCTCCGCCTTCTGCGTCAGCCGGCGCAGAAAGGCCTCATACAGGGGGCGCTGCACGTAAATGCGTTCGATCGACTGGCAGGCCTGGCCTGTCGACAGCACGCTGGCGCGAAGGGCGGCGTCGGTTGCCGCCTCCAGGTCGGACGAGGCCAGCACGATCATCGGGTCTTTTCCGCCGAGTTCGAGAAAGGCCGGGATCATGCGCCCGGCGGCGGCGACGGCCACCTTGCGGCCGGTTGCAACCGATCCGGTAAAGCAGACCGCATCGCAGGCGCCGATCAGGGCCGTGCCGGTTTCGGCGCCGCCAAGGACAAAGCCGAGCTGCTGGTCGAGGCCGGCAGCCCGGACAGCGTCCTGCAAGGGGCCGGCAAACCGGCTCGTGACCTCCGACGGCTTGATCAGCACGCTGCAACCGGCGAGCAGGGCAGGCACGGTATCGATCATCGAGAGGGTCAGCGGGAAATTCCAGGGTGAGATCACGCCGACGAGGGGATAGGGGATAAATTGCGGGGCGTGCCGGATGGCGGGGTTCGACCGGCCGGCGACCCAGCCCCCAGTCGCAAGGCCCGGCGCCTGGCTCGCCCAGTTGCGGATCGAGGCGGCAAGGCCGTCGATCTCGAGACCGGCGACGCGGCGCCGGCCCGTATCGGTTTCCAGCGCTGCCGACAGGGCTGCCCGGTGATCGAGCATGACTTCGGCGAAGTGCAGGAGCCGTTCGCCGCGCGCTTCAACCGGCAGCGCCGCCCAGTCCGGCTGGCCGGCCCGCAGGCGCTGGCCGGCGGCCGCGACCTCTGCGGTGCCTGCCGTCTCAAACCGGAAGTCGTATTCGCCGGTGCGGGGGTTGCGGGCCTTCAGCATACTGACCGGGGTGTCACTCAAGGCCGAGGGCTCCCGGATTGACGAGGCCGTCCGGGTCAACTGCTGCCTTGATCGCTTGCAGGAGGCAGAGCGTCTCGGGGCTGCACTGCGCGGCGTAGGGATAGGCCCTGCCGATCTGGAAATGCGCTGCGCCTTGCCGGCTGAAGATGTCGATCACGCCCTGGCGCGCCTCTTTCACGAGGGCGGTCACTTCGGGGTTTGCGGCAAACCGGTTCATCTTCCTGAGCAGGTCGGCATCGACGCTGGCTTCGTGGATCGGGAAGATCTCCTCGGGCCAGAGGAAGACAGGCTCGATCAGGAAGCCATTGGTCGACAGGGTCGTCAGCAGGTATCCCGTCTCGACGCCCCCGGCCTCGAGACGCGGCCTGAGGGTGGCGAAATAATCCTCGATCTCGGCCAGCGCCCGGGCGCCTTGCGACATCGCGACGATGCCGTGAACCGGGACCCAGCGTTCTCCGGTCGGGCCGAGCATGTTGTTGAGGGGGCCAAAGGGATTGGAGCGGATGATCTTTGGGATCGAATTTTCCGTCTCCTGGCCAGCGTGCGCGGCGCAGATCGAGCGCAGGCGCTGGATGTCTTCGGCAACCCCGGCCTTCGAGCGGCCTTCGACCGTCACATGCAGGGACCAGGCCGCGTCATCGAGGAAGGTGCGGCCTGCCGCGGCAACCTTTGCGCCTTCGACCAGGCCTTTCAGCAGCGAGCCCTGACCCATGATGACATTGCCGAGGGCCCTGACGTCGGAGAGGAGCGATGCGCGCTTCATGCGCACCCGGGTCAACTGGGGATCAAAGGCAAAGACTTCGCAGGCGGCGCCCGTGCGGGCGATATCGGCAGCTGCACTGGCGCAGGCTTCACCCGAGGCAAACTCGAAACTCGCCCAGTCCTCGTGCTCCGGCGCCGGAATGAGGCGGAAAGTCACCTCGGCCTTGTATCCGAGCGCGCCGGCGTCGCCGAGGAACAACCCGGTAAGGTCCGGACCGTAATGGCGCCAGAACGGCTTGGCGCCTCTCATGCCGGCTGTCCCGGTGCGCACCAGGGTGCCATCGGCAAGGACCACGGCAAGGCAGGTCACACTGTCGGAGGCCGGACCATATGTGCCGGCGCCGAAGAATGCGTTGTTCTGGGAAAGGCCGCCGCCAAGGGTCGAGGTCAGGCCGGAGAGCGGGCCCCAGAAAGGCGTGCGCACACCGTGCGGGGCCAGCGCGTCATGCAACTGTTTCCAGGTTACGCCGGCCTCGGCCGTGACATACATGTCCCGTGTGTTGATTTCGATGATCCGGTCAAGGCGGCTGAAATCGATAATGCCGACGCCGGCGCGGTCAGGGGTATATCCGTTGGTGTAGGACATGCCGGCTCCGCGCGGGTTCAGCGCGATACGGTGGCGGTGACAGGCGGCGGCTGCGCGGCTGAGGTCTTCGACCGATGACGGGCGCACGACGAACGCGGCCGTCTCGCCCTTCGACCAGATATCCTGGCTGAACAGGCTGCGTGTCGCAAGGTCGTCAGTGATCCCTTCAGGGCCGACAGACTGGCGAAGGATGTCGATCAGGCTGGCAGAGGTCGTCAGGTCGTCGGGCATGGTGTGTTATCCAATCTCGAGGGGAGTCCATAGCCCGGTCAGGGCCGCAAGGATCAGGAGCGCCCAGATGCAGGCAACCAGCGGACGCGCGGCGTTCAGGGTTGCCGCAAGGCGGGTTTCGGCGCCTTCCGGGTCGGCGCCGGCAAGGCCCGCAATCGCCGGGCCGAGGGGCGCCAGGACCCGGCGGATGAGCAGGCCGAGCAGGATGCAGCCGGCCAGCAGCAGCAGCTTGATGGCCAGGAACAGCGGCAGGCCGGGCGCGCCGGCAAGGCCGGCGCAGGCCCAGGCCGCAAGGCCCGCTACCGTGATCCACCTTATGGCAAGGTCGGTCCGGCGCAGGAGGGCAGGGGCGGCGCCGTGCGAGAGGTGCAGGTGCCAGACAAGCGCCAGCCAGGCTGCGCCGCCAATCCCGGCAAAGACCAGGACCGGCTGGCCGACGTCGATCCAGCCTTTCGATGCGGCCAGCGCGAGACCGGTCGGCAGGGTCAGGACGAGCGCCGAGCGCGGCGCCATGTCGACGTCGCCGACGATCCTGGCGGCCAGCAGCCTGCGGTCCGGAGAGATGCCCGGCAGGATCAGGAAGCGGCTTGTATAGAAGGCGCCGAGATCCCCGCCCAGCCAGTAGGCAAAGACAAGGACATGCAGCAGGCCAAAGAGGACAGCGTCGGGCATGTCACCTCACTCGATCTCAAAAGGTATACCATTTGAAATCCTTTTGGCGAGACCGCTGTCCTTATTTTTCCGGTGTCCAGTCGTCGCGTTTCGACGATTCCCGGGTGAAGCGCATATGGTACTCGAACCGGTCTGCCCGGTAATGGGCGGTAATGTCCTGGACCGGGCGTCCGGAGGCGTCGCGCATGATCCGGTGAATGCGCATCAGCGGCGAGCCCGGCGCGACACCCAGCACGGCGGCAACAGCCGGCTCTGCCGCGGTCGCCGAGATCGACTGCTCGGCCTCGACGGGTGCATGACCGGCCCGCTCGAGCAGGCGGATCAGGGATTCGGAGGCAAGCTCCTGTTCGTCATAACCCTCGGCAACGTCTTCCGGGATATGCGTGATCAGGTAGGAGAACGGCTCGCCCGACAGCCGGCGCAGGCGCACGATCCGCTGCACGCTTGCCCCGCGCGGGAGTTCCAGCGCTTCGGCGATCGCGGGGCTGGCCACGCTGACCGTGCAGTCGAGCAGCTGGACCTGCGTCTCGAGACCCATCCGGGTCAGGCCGTTGATCATGGTGTCGAAGCTGCCGCGTACCGTCGGGGCGGCTGCGTCATAGGTCACCACGGTGCCGATGCCGCGCTGGCGCCTGACCATGCCGGCGACCGCAAGTTCGTTCATCGCGCGCTTGACGGTGATGCGCGAGACGCCCAGCGACTGGGTGAGGTCCTGCTCAGCCGGAAGGCGGGCGTTGACCTTCAGCCGCCCGTCGAGGATTGCGGCGCGCAGCAGTTCATAGATCTGCTGGTAGAGCGGCACCGGGCTCATCTCGTCGATCTGGTCGGACTTGAGGGTCAGTGTGGGCGCATCGAGCATCGGGCAGGTCCTGTCTTGCCCCTTCAGGTTAGGGCCATCTCCTGCGCGCTGCAATTGCCGGGCCTGACAGTAAAGGCAGGGGGCCCTCTCAGGCGCCGGCGCCCTTTGACACATCGCCCGGCGGGCCGCCCGCAGCGCGGTGGCGGATGGCTTCGCGCGATTCCCAGATCCTGCCGCCCAGGAAGAGGCCGATCGAATTGGTGAGTTCCTTGTATTCGACAGAAGCATACATCCCGCAGGTCATGTACGGATCACGGTCCATCAGCTCGCCTGCCGCGGCGAGCGACTCTGCAAGGACCAGGAATACTGAGCCGACCAGCGTCTCCCCGCCGGGCTCGCGGACCGGGCCAGCCGTGATATAGCGGGTCCAGTTGGCCTCGACATGCGCCAGGTGACCGTCGAGATGGGCGCCGCGCAGGGCCGGCGCCTGCGGTCCGTCGCGGCAGATGACCAGGAAACAGGTCTGCGACAGGCGAGGCACATGCGGCGGATCGGCGGGCAGGGCGGCGGGCAGGCGGTCTGGTATGTGGTCTGGTATGTGGTCTGG
>ERZ888423.357-NODE-357-length-48245-cov-30.609048_pt1 | contig 48245 bp, 42 predicted proteins | sample MGYA00520523_ERZ888423 | MGnify/ENA primary metagenome ERZ888423 (study PRJEB32303, sample SAMEA104408611) | aquatic metagenome | biome: Brackish water; feature: Pelagic; material: water | place: Baltic Sea | collected 2014-06-08T10:24:00 | depth 30,27 m ... | reverse complement strand
AATCGCCCATGACGGTCTGTACGGTGGCGCCGCCCATGTCCTCGGCGACGAACCCGTCGAGGTCCGGTATCGCGAAGGCTTCGATGCAGGCGATGCCCGGTTTGCCTTCGCCCATCAGCAGGCGTTCGGCGCGGCAGGTGCAGAAATCCTGCATGCGGGCCAGCGAGCGCATTGCGGGCTGGTCGGTGGTGCGCACCCAGGTATCGAAAGCTTCCGGGGTCACGCCCTCTTTCAGCGTATGGAGAATGAACAGGTTCGGCGTGGTCGTGACCTTCACTTCCCTGATGATCTCGATGGTGACGACTTCCGCCGCGGCAGGCGCTGCCGGAAGCTCGGTCTTGCCGCCGATGGATACTCAGGCCGGCAACGAGAGCGCGGCAATTGCAGCGAGAGAAGCGGTGACTAAACGGCGCATGATGTGAAACCTTGTGCTAGAGATGACAAGACGGCGCCACTGCCAGCAGAATTCGGCGGGGTAATCCAAGCGTTTCAGAACACTGCGGCGCTTGCCCGCTGCCCCGACTCCCCGCTATAGGGCAGCCGTTTGCCCGCCCCCTCAGGAGAGTCCCCATGCCGAAGCGCACAGATATCTCCTCGATCCTCATTATCGGCGCCGGCCCGATCATCATCGGCCAGGCCTGCGAGTTCGACTATTCAGGCGTCCAGGCCGTCAAGGCGCTGAAGGCCGAGGGCTACCGCGTCATCCTCGTGAACTCGAACCCCGCCACGATCATGACCGATCCGGATCTGGCGGACGCGACCTATATCGAGCCTATCCTGCCAGAGATCGTCGAGAAGATCATCGCGATCGAGAAGCCGGATGCGCTGCTGCCGACGATGGGCGGCCAGACGGCGCTCAACTGCGCGCTCGACCTGCATCATTCCGGCATCCTGAAAAAATACGGCGTCGAGCTGATCGGCGCCAAGGCCGAAGCCATAGAGATGGCGGAGGATCGCAAACTCTTCCGCGAGGCGATGGACCGCATCGGCCTCGAGAACCCGCGCGCCGCCATCATCGCCTCGCCGGAACTGCCCTCCGAGCCCAGCAAGCCCAGACGCTATGACCGGATCACCGGCCTCAAGGCGGCGATGGACGCCATCGACATCGTTGGCCTGCCCGCCGTCATCCGCCCAGCTTTCACACTTGGCGGCACCGGCGGCGGCATCGCGTACAACGTCGAAGAGTACGAAGAGATCTGCCGCACGGGTCTCGCAGCCTCGCCCACCGCGCAGATCCTCGTCGACGAAAGCCTCGTCGGCTGGAAGGAATATGAGATGGAAGTGGTCCGTGACAGGGCGGACAATTGCATCATCATCTGCTCCATCGAGAACATCGACCCGATGGGTGTGCACACGGGCGACTCGATCACCGTGGCGCCGGCGCTGACGCTGACCGACAAGGAATACCAGGTGATGCGCAACGCCTCGATCGCGGTGCTGCGCGAGATCGGCGTGGAGACCGGCGGATCGAACGTGCAGTTCGCCGTAAACCCAAAGGACGGCCGCCTCGTCGTCATCGAGATGAACCCGCGCGTCTCGCGCTCCTCGGCGCTCGCCTCGAAGGCCACCGGCTTCCCTATTGCCAAGGTCGCGGCGAAACTGGCGGTCGGCTACACACTCGACGAACTCACCAATGACATCACCGGCGTTACGCCGGCCTCGTTCGAGCCGACGATCGATTATGTCGTAACCAAGATCCCGCGCTTCGCGTTCGAGAAGTACAAGGGCGCCGAGCCCGTGCTGACGACGGCGATGAAATCCGTGGGCGAAGCGATGGCCATCGGCCGAAGTTTCCAGGAAAGCCTGCAGAAGGCGCTGTGTTCGCTGGAGACGGGCCTCTCCGGTCTCAACGAGATGCACTTCGAAAGCGAAAGCGCGCTGCGCCAGGCGCTCGGTATTCAGTCGCCGGACCGTATCCGCGTGATTGCCGAGGCGTTCCGCATGGGCCTCAGCGTCGAAGACGTACAGAATGTCACCGCCTTCGATCCCTGGTTCCTGCGCCAGATCGAAGACATCGTGAAAACCGAAGGCGAGATCAAGGCAAAGGGCTTGCCGCGCACGGCGCACGAGCTGATCGAGCTGAAAGCCAAGGGCTTCTCCGACAAACGCCTCGGCGAGCTGACCGGCCAGGCTGAAGGCTGGGTTCGGGGCCTTCGTCATTCGATGAGCGTGCGGCCCGTTTACAAGCGGATTGATACGTGTGCGGCTGAATTCGCCGCTAAGACGCCCTACCTCTATTCGACCTATGAGCACGCCTCGTTCGGACAGGCCGCGCCTGATTGCGAAGCCCTGCCCACGGCGCACAAGAAAGCGATGATCCTCGGCGGCGGCCCCAACCGGATCGGACAGGGCATCGAGTTCGACTATTGCTGCTGCCACGCCGCCTTCGCGATGGCCGACCTCGGCATCGAGTCAATCATGGTCAACTGCAACCCGGAAACGGTGTCCACAGACTATGATACGTCGGATCGCCTGTATTTCGAACCGCTGTCCATCGAGCATGTGCTGGAGATCGTCCACAAGGAGCAGCTCAATGGAGAGCTCCTTGGACTGATCGTCCAGTTTGGCGGGCAGACGCCGCTGAAGCTGGCCGGGCCGCTGTTTGACGAGAAGGTGCCGATCCTTGGCACGACGCCCGCCTCCATCGACCTCGCCGAAGACCGCGAACAATTCGCACGCCTGCTCGACGAGCTGAACATACAGCAGGCGCCGTCGCGCACGGCGCGCAGTGTCGAGGAAGCGGAGGTCAAAGCCAACGAGATCGGCTATCCGGTCATGCTGCGCCCTTCCTTTGTGCTCGGCGGGCGCGCCATGGAAATCGCGCGCAATGACGACGACCTGCGCAAGTTCGCCGCGGAGGCGCTGAAAGTCTCCGGCGATGCGTCGCTGTTCATTGACCGCTACCTGTCGGACGCCATCGAGGTGGATGTGGACGCGATCTGCGATGGCCACGACGTGCATGTCGCGGGCATCATGGAGCATATCGAGGAAGCCGGTGTGCATTCGGGCGACTCAGCCTGCGCGTTGCCGCCCTTCACGCTGTCGCCCGCCATGCAGGGCCGCCTCGCCAAGCAGACCATGGCGCTGGCCCGGGCGCTGAACGTCAAGGGCTTGATCAACATACAATTCGCGGTAAAGGGCGAGGAAATCTATGTCCTCGAGGCGAACCCCCGTGCCAGTCGCACGGTGCCTTTCGTGGCCAAAGCCGTCGGCGCGCCGATCGCCGCCATCGCCGCCAAGGTCATGGCCGGCCGGCCGCTCACGGACTTCGACCTGCGCCATGCCAATCCCCGCCGCATCGCGATCAAGGAAGCGGTCTTCCCGTTCGCGCGCTTCCCCGGCGTCGATCCGCAGCTCGGCCCCGAGATGCGTTCGACCGGCGAAGTGATGGGCTGGGACGATGATTTCGGCATGGCCTTCCTCAAGAGCCAGCTCGGCGGCGGCATCCGCCTGCCGGCCGAGGGCGCCGTGTTCATCTCGGTGCGCGACAATGACAAGCCGGGCGCCGTGGAAGCGGCCCGCAACCTGGTCGGGATGGGCTTCACCATCATTGCCACGAGCGGTACGGCCACTTACCTGGAAGCCAACGGCATCCCGATCCGGCGGGTCAACAAGGTGCTGGAAGGCCAGCCGCACATCGTGGACGCGATGATCAACGGCGAGGTCCAGCTCATGTTCAACACGACCGAAGGCGCCGCGTCCCTTGCGGATTCCGCTTCCATCCGGCGGACGGCCGTGGCGCGTAAAATCCCTTATTTCACAACGCTTTCCGCCTCGATTGCCGCTGTTCAGGCCATCGCCAGCCTCAAAACACAGGAAATCTCGGTTCGTGCCTTGCAAAGCACCTGACCTGGCCCCACTTGACGCGACTGGTTTTTGAAACCACGCTCTTTAGCCGCGCAAGATGAGGGAAACTCACGATGGAACGCATTCCGATGACTGCCGAAGGCCACGCTGCCCTTCAGGCTGAACTCAAGGTGCTGAAATCCGTTGAGCGGCCCAGCATCATTGCGGCCATTTCCGAGGCGCGCTCGCACGGCGACCTGTCGGAGAACGCCGAATACCATGCAGCCAAGGAGAAGCAGAGCTTTATTGAGGGCCGCATCAGCGAGCTCGACGACAAGCTCGCGCGCGCGGACATCATCGATATCAGCAAGCTCGGCGGCAAGAAGATCCGCTTCGGGGCGACGGTGACCATTATCGATGTCGATTCCGAAGAAACGTTCACCTACAAGATCGTCGGAGAAGACGAGGCGAACGTCAAAGAGGGCAAGGTCTCGATCACCTCTCCGCTCGCCCGCGCCATGATCGGCAAGGAAGAAGGCGACGAAGCCGAGGTTGCCGCGCCGTCGGGCGCGCGCGCCTATGAAGTGTCGAAAGTCGTTTACAAGTAAGGATACGCGCCGATGAGGACGCTCGGGCCTTCCGTCTGGGCGGTCTCCGATGGCCGCGCCGGCAACGCATCACAGGTGCGCGCCCTGGTGCATGCCCTGGGTGAGCCCGGCCGCTGGATGCAGATTGCACACATCATGGGCGAAGCGCACCGGGCCGACCCCATGGTGCTGACGCCCCGCGCGCCGTGGACCTGGCTTTCCGCCGACAGATGGCCCGCCCCGCTGAACGCCTTGCCCAAGGCCCAGCGCGCCCTGGTGGCGCCGCCCTGGCCGACGCTGTGGGTCGCCGCGGGCAGGCGCTCTGCCGCGTTCACCCGGCTGGTGCGCAGGCGCTCGGGCGGCAAGACCTTCACCGTGCAGATCCTGAACCCCTATACCGATGCATCAAACTTTGACCTTGTGGTCGTGCCGGAGCATGACCGGTTGGCCGGTGCGAACGTGGTGTCGACCGTAGGCTCGCCCGCCTACTTTTCACCCGACGCCATGGAAGAGACCTCACAGGCATTTGCTCCGCTGGCGGACGATATAAACCACAGCGTGATGGTGATACTGGGCGGCAATTCAAAGGTTCACAAGTTCACGCCCGCCGCTGCGGCAAAGCTGGAAGCGCAGTTGCGCGCCCTAGCCGCGCAAGGCTGGCGCCTGCGGATCACCACGTCGCGCCGCACGCCCATCGGGATTGTCGCGCAATTCCGCAGTATGGCGGACGAGACGGGCGGGCAATTCTGGTCCGGCGCGCAGGACGGCGCCAATCCGTACCTCGCCTGGCTGATGTTCTCCAAAGCTGCCATCGTGACCGAAGACAGCGCCAACATGCTGTCGGAAGCGGCCTGGCACGGCCTGCCGGTGCACATCGCGCCGCTGGAAGGCTATGCCCCGAAATTCACCCAGCTGCACGAAAGCCTGCTCGCGCGCGGCGCGGCACGGCACTTCACCGGCACGCTTGATCAATGGACGTATGAACCCCTGCGCGAAGCCGACCGCGTCGCTGACCTGATCGTCGCCAAACTGCTGGAGCGCTATCCCGCGCCCAAGTTCGAAGGCGCGGTGATCGCGCCGGACTGGCTGAGTTAAGCCTCAACCGCCCACCAAGTCCTCGCAGATCTGGTCGAGCAGCCAGGCTTCTCTGGCGTGGATATCGCCGTCCGCAGGCATCACGTCCCGGCAGGCCGTGAGGAGGTCGAGCTGCGCCTGGGGAGACCTCTCACAGATCTCGTCGAGCGAACCCCGGATCTGGTCTTCCGTCGGCCGCACCCTGCGCGCAAAGCCCAGCAGCTTGGGCACTCGCGTCTCATCCAGATCAATTCCAAAAAGGTCAGACCGGCGGCGGACGAAGTTCAGGATGGCATCGGCTTCGATCATCGAAATCTGGCCGTCGGATTCCGCCATCGCCGCCATCAGCGTCAGATCGTGGCCGAGGTGTCGGCGTAGCAGGCTGTAGACCGTGTCTGCGGGTGGCAACTGCGCCGGCGGCGTGAAGCCTTCGGCGGCGAGAAGGCCGGCCTCCACCGGATCGAGGTTGAACACATCGGCGAGGAGGGCCGCCGGCTGGTCCTGGACTTCGCCGTTGATATCGACGCAATGCTTGATCCGGTCAGCCCGGAATTGCATTTCCTTTCGGGTCTCGGTGCAGCGTGCCAGCAGCAGGATGCCGTTATCAGAAGTCAGCTTCAGCGCGCGCACCAAAATACGCCGCCGGCTCTCAGCGCCCTGCCCGTTGACATATGGGATCACGAAGGTCTGCCCCTCAGCATCCGGGCTTTGCGGCAGCGGTTCGCCGTCCGGGCGGGGCTCATCAATATCAAGAATCCGCGAAGGAAGGGACGGCTCGAAACCTGCGTCCACAACGGGCGGCGCCTGGTGTGCCAGTTTCTGCAACAGGACGTCGGACAGTTGCGTTTTCAGGCCTATCACAATCTCTACATGTGGGACAAATGCTGGCTGGAGGCGCCCGCGCGTCAATCCCTTTCCTCGGATCAGCGAGCACCCGCTCCCAGTCGCTCAATTCGTGGCCGCAGGTGTCAGATCGCGGCCACGCGTTCGTCCGCCGGCAAGGCTCGGGCGATGAAGCCGCCGCCAAGGATTCGCGTGCCGCCTTCCGGGTCGTACAAGACAGCCGCCTGGCCGCGCGCCACGCCTTCTTCTGTCGTATCAAAGAATACCGCCGGCGTGCCATCGTCGAAACCCAGGTGACCGGGCACCGGCGGACGGGTGGACCGTACACGGATCAGCACGCGCGCTTCCTCACGCGCGGCGTCCTCAAGCTTGCCCCGGCCCAGCCAGTTCAGCTCTTCCAACAGCAGCCCGCGGGTCATCAGGGCCTCGCGCGGGCCGACGAGGACCCGGCGCTTCGGTGCATCGATCTTGATAACGAACAGCGGCTCGCCGGTGGCGACACCAAGCCCGCGGCGCTGGCCGATGGTGTAGTTGATCACGCCGTCATGCTCGCCCAGCACGCGGCCATCGAGATGGACGACCTCGCCCGCGCGTCCAGAGCCCGGACGCAGCTTTTCGACGACCTTGGCGTAGGAGCCTTCGGGCACGAAACAGATGTCCTGGCTGTCGGGTTTCGCCGCGACCGGTAGGTTGAATGTCCCGGCCAGTTCGCGAACCTCCGTCTTCGGAAGATCGCCGAGCGGAAAGCGCAGGTAATCCAGCTGCGCGCGCGTGGTGGCAAACAGGAAGTAGGACTGGTCGCGGCTCGCATCGCGGGCGCGGTGGAGTTCCGGGCCGTGCTCACCCTCGGCGCGGCGGATGTAATGGCCGGTCGCGAGGCAATCGGCGCCGAGTTCCTTCGCAGTGCGCAGGAGGTCCGAGAACTTTACGGTCTGGTTGCACCTGATGCACGGGATCGGCGTCGAGCCCGCGAGATAGGTATCGGCGAAATCCTCCATGACCTGCTCGCGGAAGCGGCTTTCGTAATCCAGCACATAGTGCGGGATACCGATCTGGTCGGCCACGTTGCGGGCGTCGTGAATATCCTGGCCCGCGCAGCAGGCGCCCTTCTTCTCGATGGCGGCGCCATGATCATAAAGCTGTAGCGTGATGCCGATCACGTCATAGCCCTCAGTCTTCAGCATCGCGGCGACCACGGAGGAATCTACGCCGCCGGACATGGCCGCGATAACCCTTGTTTCATGGGGAGGCTTGGCAAACCCAAGCGAGTTCAGGCGGCCGGGCGGCCACGCGGTATCTGGCGTCGTCATCTCTTACTCCCACCGGGTTCAAGGTCCGGAGCAGCTGTTAGAAACGGGCATATAGGGGATCAGCGGCCAAAACGCGAGGGGCCCCCTCAGGCCGCGCTCGCCTTGGCGTTGGCGGTGCCTGCGGCGACCCAGCTGCCGCGCAGGCCGCCGGCGGGCTCGAGCCGGTCGGTGAGGCCATAGAGGGTTTCGCCGTCGGCCAGCATGACCAGGCCGCCGGGGGCAAGCTGGTTGGCGAGGGTTTCAACAACACGGGTTCTTGCCGAGCGCGCCATGCCGGAGAGGACATTCCGGCACACGATGATATCGAACTTGCCGAGGCCGTCCGCCGGCTCCAGCAAGTTGTGGGCGTGCAAGCTGATCCGGGCGCGGAGCGCTTCGGAGGCCTGCCAGTCGCCCGAGTCGAGGCGGGTAAAGTGTTTCAGCAGCCGCTGGATCGATAGACCGCGTTGTACTTCGTAATGGCCGAACGTACCGCGGCGGGCCTTTTCGGTCGCCTGCTTGCAGATGTCGGTTGAAAGGATTTCGATCTTCGCGCCGGAAAGGCCCGGCAGCGTTTCATCCTCCAGCAGCATCGACAGCGAGTACGCCTCCTGCCCCGTGCTGCCCCCGGCGCACCAGATGCGGAGATGGCCGGACGGCGAAGCGGCGAGGCGCTCGGGCAGCGCGGTGCCGACGAGCCCGTCGAGCACGGCCGTCTCGCGGAAAAACCAGGTGTCGCGCGACAGGAGGGCCGCGGCGACTTCCGCCCGCAACACCGGATTCTGGCGCGACTTCAGGCAGTGGATCAGGTCGTCGAGGCTGCCGAAGCCCTCGCGCCGGGCAATACCGGCCAGGCGCGCCTCGATCAGGTAGGCCTTCGACGGCAGGACCGACTGGCCCGACGCATTCAGGGCCAGGTCGGCGAGCGCGTTGAAAATGTTGTCCTGCATCCGCTGCTCCGCTTTGAGGCACGGGGCCTCAAACGTTTCCAGTAAGCGGCCCGATCTTAAGAAAGGCTTCAGATAAGGCCGACTTCGGCAAATTTGCTCTCAAGAATATCCGCGTCGAACGGCTTCATGATGAATTCATCGGCTCCTGAACTGAGCGCTTGGCGAATGTGTTCGGCATCATTCTCTATCGAACAGAATACAACGCGGGGCGTTTTTCCTCCGTCTTCGCGGCGCAGGGCCTTCACGAAGTCGATGCCGTTCATGACCGGCATGTTCCAGTCGAGGATCACCGCATCCGGCATGGATACGCGGCACATCTTGAGCGCCTCGCCGCCATCGGAAGCCTCTGACACGGAGAACCCCAGGTCTCGGACAATCCGGGACGCGACCTTCCGGACAACTCGTGAGTCGTCCACTATCAGGCAGGTCTTCATGGCACGAAATTCCGATGTATTGGGCTTTAACACACCTTAAGCGGTGCCTCAGAGGTGTTAACAAAACCTGACCAAAACGTTTCGCCTGGCCTCAGGGGGTCTGCTGGCGCAGGCCCGTGGCCATGAAAACGATGCCGTCCGGCGTTGTTTTGGCATGCAGCGTGCCACCAAGCCCATCGCAGGTCATCTTGGCAAACAGGGGCTGGATGTTCTCCGGACGCCAGCCGCTTTCCGGCTCATCGCCCGCCAGAGCCTTGGCGACGTCCTCCTTGAGGATTACCCGGTCGCCTTTGCAGGTGATGACGACATTCTTGACCCCGCCCTCTTCCCTGACCCGGACATGGATCACCCCGCCGCGGACAGTCGCGGTGAGACCGACCAGTACGAGGTTCATGATCAGGCGTGCATGGCCATAGCCGAGTTCGGTGGTCGCAAGGTCCCATTCGATGCTGGGCTTCTGGAATTTGAGATAGTCGTCGGTCAGCTTCTTGAACTGATAGAGGTCAGCGGTGCCGGGCTGCAGGCCCATCGATCCGAAGGCGTAGCGCAGGAACTGCAGGGTCGCGGCCACGCTCTGGGCGCCCTCGCGCAACGTGCGCTCGCTGTGGGCCTTTTCTTCCGGGCTGCCCGGGCTGTCGAGCATCTCCAGCGACAGCGACATAGTGGCCGCCGGCGAGACAATGTCGTGACAGAGACGCGCAGCGATAAACGCTGCGAAACGCGCGGGGTCGAGGTTCATTGGTTTCAGCCCGTCTTTGGATCCAGCCATAAGCTAGAATTGGGTGCGCCGGGCGGTGTGTCAATCAAGCGTGAGTGACACGATTGTAACGCCAGCGTCTGCGGCCCGGATCACCCGCCCTGTTACGGATCAATATCGTCGTGTCCGTGGCGCGCGCTGTAGAAGCTGAGCGCGAAAAGACCGGCCGAAAGCCCGAGGGTGAGCACCCCGCCAAGAATATAGGCAAACCAGCCATGGCCGCTCATCCCGCTGCCGAGGCCCTGCCAGAAAAAGGTCGCGCCCCAGAGAAGCGCGCCAAGGGCCACGAGGGCCAGGGTTATCCACAGGATGACGGAGCTTGCCATACGTCCGGCAAACTAAGGCCCGGCGGACGCGATACAAGCCTATTTACTCTGCCAGACGCCGGAATCGTCCATGTAGAACTGTCCCGGCTCTAGTTTGGCGATCAGCTTTTCGCCGGCGAGTTGTGCCACGATCTGCACGGTCGTGTTGTTGTCCCTGGCCGTCTGCTCGTAGACACCGCGGCGGCGGTTGTTGATATCCTGGACCTTTCGGACGGTTGTGGCGTCGGCGGTGCCGACAACGCCGAGGTAGCCGTCAATCCGTTCACCAACGGTGCCGGACGAGATAGCGGCATCAATCACCGGGTCGCCCGCCGAGGCGGTGGGCGCAAAGGCGAAGGCCGCAAGGGCTAGGCTGACACTTATCAGGAGTGTGCGAAGGGCAGTCATTGAATGTCTCCTCTACTTCGCGGCTAGAAAAGGTCTGGGTTGCTGGCGATCAGGTCTTCGACCTCGCGGTCGAGCTGGATTCGCACGGTCTGGTCGATCTTGACGTTCAGATCGATCCTGATGGGCTTGTCGGATGGCTCGATCCGGATGGTGGGCGTGCAGGCCGCGAGCGAGGCGGCGCTGGCTGCGACAAGCAGGATTCTCTTGTAGGCCATGACGGCGGTCTCCTGAGATGACATCCCGACAATGACACGGCCCAACTTAACGTCAATCGACTGGCGCGTTGCCCGTCATTCACCGACGGGTGTCTCGGGCGGCCCTGCTGCCGCGTCATCCGCGACATCCTCGGCGTTCAAAAGGTCCACCGTCGCATCGATCAGGTCCTGCTGGCTGACGAAGCCGAGGTTGTTTTCGATCAGCTTGCCGATCGGCAGGTCAAACCCGATGGCAAACTCGAAGGCCTGGCCGGCAGGCAGCGTCAGCCGGTTACCCATCGGCAGCGGATTGATGTTCTCGCCGACAAGCAACAAGTCCGCCCGCAGGTCGCCGGCAAGATCACCGTCAATGCCGATCTCGAGAACTTCGAACCTGAGGTCACGCAGCGCATCGAACGCAAGGCTCGCATTGGCATCCTGGCCGGCGGCCGCATCCACTGCGCCGCCGGTATAGGACAGGCGTCCGCCTGGCTCGTCAGACTTGAGGCGCGCACCTTTGATCTGCACACGGTTGTCCGTGAACACGATCGGAAACGTGCCGCTTAGCGTGCCGGTTGCCACCGTGTCCGGCAATTTCAGGATCTCGACCAGCTGGGTAAGGTTGATCGCCTCTGCCTTGACGGCGACGGATTGATCCTTCAGGCCGCCTTCGAGCGCCCAGTCAAACGGCGCGATCGCCAGCTGTCCGCCGCCGAAAGGGAATTCGACGCTATCGAGATGAAGGATTCCACCTTCACGCAGGTCATACACGATGCGGCCATCCGTGAGCGGAATACCCGGATTGACACTGGCCAGCGTGAACACCTGGTTTGGCGCCGTCTGAAGCCCCATCAGGTCCGCAAAGCTGACCGTGCCGTTGATGCCGGTCACGCGGCCGAGACGGGTGGTCTGGAAACCGAAATTCCGGATGTGCACATCCGCCGTACCGGCGATCTTTCCGCTTTTGATCGTGAAGCGAGCATCACTGGACACATTTCCGGTCGCGTCCGTGAACAGGCCGGTTAACCGGTCCGAGATCATGTCCGGCTGCAAGCCGCCGCTTCGGAACACCAGCGGTCGGGACGTGACCTTCGCCGTGCCGTCAAGCTTCAGGATATCAAGATCAAGCGCCGCATCGGCCAGCCGCGTGCCACTGGATCTGAGATTCAACGGGCCCGTGATTCGCAGCATGTTGTCTCCCACCGTACCGGAAAACTCCGAAGTGATCGGCCTGTAGATCGGGTCGGCTTTGATGTCGGTGATCAGCACGCCTTTTCCGGTTACTTCGCCCTCAACCCCGGCAGCAGCGCTTAGTCCATCAAACGCGAACTCGCTGGCTGAAACATTAGCCGGCACCATCGTACCGCCGAAAACGGTGGCACCGAGGCGCGCCGCAACCCGGGCCGGTCCCTTGCCGGTCGCCACATCAATGCGCGGCCCCTTGCCGGAAATCGTCAGTGTTCGCTCTCCGATCGTCAGCGGCATATCGAGGTCATCGGCGCTGAGCGCAAGCGCGAAGCCCTTTGCCGCCGTCCAGTCAATTTCCGCGCCGGCAAGCGACAGGACGCCGGCACCGGATTCCATCGTGAAAGGCAGTTTCAGATTGCCCAGTGTGGCCGCGCCGCCAGGCTCAGTTGCCTGGCGCAGGAAGCGGCCATTGACCGGACAGACATTCAACTTTGCCGGCTCAACCATTATGGCGCCGAGGGTCACTCCCCGCGTATCCACCGCAAGGCAAGGCGCGCCTGCCGCCTGAACGCGCCATCCGGACGCGTCGCGCGCAGCGTCGAGCCCTCCTTTCAGCGTCGTCGGCGCCAGCGTGACACCGCCTGCTTCTCCGGCAAAATACAGCTCACCCGCGCCAGCGATAACCAGGTCGTTCGGGCGGCTCTCCAGCGTGATGGCGTTCAGGTTGGCGGCGAGTACTCGTCCGCCAACGGACCAGTTAGAGAGACGAAGGGAGTTGGCAGCGAGACTAACCCCTTCGGGGCGCACGTCGAGGCGGCCGACATCCATGGATACGGACGGCGCTCCTGCGCCGGACAATGCAGCGCGGCCCTGCGCGATGACGCCATTCGCCGAGACCGTGACCCACGCACCGTTTGCGGCGGGCGAGACGGTCAGCTTCAGCCCCGAAGCCGCGCCGAGAACGCCGGCCCCGATGGCGGACGCCGTGAAGGCCGTCCCGTCTGTATTCAGGGCGATGCCCATCTCCGCATCGAATTTGGTCAGCGCGCGGCTGAGCACGGCGCGGAGGGCATCGGCATGGCCGGCAAGCACCCCCGGCAGGCTGAACGCCGTGCCGGTGTGCGCCCGCAAGTCGCTGTCGAGCGCCGCACCGCTGGCCGTCACCTTACCTTCGAAACCTGCCTTGCCATCCGCGCTGCGTTGCATTTCGCCTGCAAGCGAGAGCGACGTCACCGAGCCGGCCGGACCGGTCACAATGCCGGTCGATGCGATGAAAGGCCCGGACACGTCTCCGGCGCGCCCGGCAAGTTCACCGTTGAACTGGGCGGAATTGAACGTGTAGCCCGAAAGTGTCAGGCTGGCCGCCTCGCCCTGGAACACGGCTCCGGAAATTTCGTTCAGTATGCTGAGTATAAACGCATCCGGCACGGCTGCAAACTCGGCCCGTCCGGTAGTGCGGATATCCGTGGCGCGCAGGTCCGGTGAAGTAACTCGCGCGGCACGGAGCGACCATTCGAAAGCGCCCGGATGGCCGGCATCTTCATGGAATTCGGCGCGGGCCAGCAGATCGAACTCGTCGAGGCCGTAATCTTCGTGCGCGGCCTGGCTGATAGTGACGCCCAGCTCTGCATCGACCTTGCCGCCTACTGCGCGCATATCCAGCCGGCCCTCCCGCAAGTCCGCGCGCGCGAGCGGGTTGGACAGAACGCCGGGATCGAGCTGTAGCGACAGCAAGCCGTTGCGCGGCAAGGTGCCGGACACGTTCAGCGTGGCGCTCGCCTGCCCGGCGGGCGTATCGAGCAGGATGCGGGCGTCGCGGATATCGAGGGCCGGTACCTTTCCGCCGCCTCCGCCAGATGTGGCGAGGCGTTCGAGACCGCCGAAGCGCAACCCTTCCGCATCAAGTGTGCCGTGCAGGGAAAGCCCGTTAACCGTAACGCCGGTAACTTCCGGCGTGAACAATCCGGTCCAGCGGATGTCGGCCCGGACCTGCGACGCCTCGGCGGGCACAGCGGCGCCAGAGGTGACCTTCACCGCCGATACGGTTAGCCCCGAGGTATCAAGTTCGGTGAAATCTGCGTCACACTGCAGGTCCCGCTCGGCGCACCAGGCCGCAAGGGCCTGTTCAGCCAGGGGTTGGCGCAGAAACCAGAGAAGCAGCGAACCACCCATAAAAACAAAGAAGAATCCGCCCATGACGTAGAACATTTGTGGTCGGCGGCGCCCCTGCGCAGGCTTCGCAGGCACGGCCTGTTCGGGGGCATCATCAGGGATCACTGGTTCGTCCGGCTTGCTTCTTGCTTTTCCTACGACTTAAAGTCCTAATTTGGCACCTAACAACTCCGCCGCAAGTTCTTGAATCCTTAAGCGGGAAGCGAGACCATACTCGGGCAAGCAGTTGGCGTGCCAGCCTTTTGGGCCGGGGGGCGTCAGAATGACAGGAAACGGATCCTTGCTTCCATACGAGACAGCCGAGACCCCGGAAGTCCCTGCGCGCCCGAAATCCGGTCTGTCGCAAGGCATCAAGAGCCTGATCGTCCTGGGCGTCCTCGGCAGCGCGTCTGCCGTAGCCGGCATCGTCATGGCCGGGCGCGCGCCGGGCCCGCTGACTGAAACCGCCGATGCGGCCGTTCCTGTTCCGCTCGCCGCCCGCCTCGTCACCGCCTGGGACGCGGTCGATGCCAGGCCGCTGGAGCGGATCGAAGGCAAGCTGGAGCGCAACGAAACCCTTACCGGGCTTCTGACACGCCTCGGCGCCGAGCCGCGCGATGCCGGCGCCGCCCTGCACACGCTGTCAGGCACAGACCTGATCGACAGCCGCCGCCTGCTGCCCGGCAAGACTCAAGCCGAAGCCTGGTTCGAGGACGGCCAGCTGAAAGCCGTCTCCGTCCGCGCCGAAGCCGACCGCAGCCTTCTCATCACACGCACCGCGACTGACGACTGGTCTGCCACCCCTCTTTACGCCAGGCTCACACCGGGCCACCTGCGCGTGGAGGCAGAGATCGAGACATCGATCTATGCCGCCGCCCTCGAGCTCGGCGCCGAAGATCAGCAGGTCGCAGATTTCGCCAGCGCGTTTGCGTATGACATCGACTTCCAGCGCGAAATCTATCCGGGAGACCGGTTCGAGCTGGTGTTTGAAACGGCGTATGATGAACGCGGCAACCGTGTGCGAAATGGCGAAGTTCTGTTCGCGGCGCTGAACGGCAAAGCCCTGAAACGCGGGTTCTATCGCTTTGCCCCGTCCGATGACGGCGTCGCCGACTATTTCGACGAGAATGGCGAGAGTGCGACCAGGTTCCTGATGAAGACGCCGATCAATGGCGCACGCATCTCATCGAACTTCGGCACCCGGAAGCATCCGATCTCTGGCTTTACCCGCCTGCACAAGGGCACGGACTTTGCGGCCCCGACCGGCACGCCGATCTACGCAGCGGGCAACGGCACGGTGGAGCGCGCCAGCCGTAATGGCGGCTATGGTAATTATATCCGCATCAAGCATCCGCGTGGCTATGAGACGGCCTACGCACACCTCTCGAAGTACGCCAAAGGCATCAAGCCCGGCAAGAAGGTGATCCAGGGCGACGTGATCGGCTATGTCGGCTCGACCGGCGCCTCTACAGGCCCACACCTGCACTACGAGGTCTACATCAACGGCAAACCCGTGAATGTGATGTCGCTGAAGCTGCCTAACGGTCGCAAACTTCAGGAAGAGCCGGAGATGCTGGCCGAGTTCAAGGCCCACAAGGCGATGGTGGACGCCCTTCGCGTCGCCAAGGGCGGGGAGACCGCCACTGCGTCCCTGCTGACCGCGTCCGCGCCGGCGCCGCAGTCTGATACTGCGCCGCCGCCGACGCCCTGATACCGCGCTTACAGCGCGAGTAACCCCTCCGGTCTCGCCAGAAAGGGGAATCTGGCCCCGATCTTGCTCAGCCCGTGCGTGAAGGCCTGTTCTTAAGGAAACGAGGTTAATGCATGGGGCGTCCGAAGCCGCAGACACAGGCAATCGTGAGGCGGCTCGGGTCGCCGTTCCGGTGGCTGGAGCGCTTCGGCGCGGCCGCCGTCCTCGCAGTCATCGCCGGACTGTTCCTGACGGTTCGCGCCGCGCCGTCCCCTGCGGCCACGCAAGGATTTTCCTCGACCGACTTCCGGCTGGACGCCCCTGCCGAGGTCAACTCTGCCCGTAACGGCCGCATCACCGCAAACGTCGCGACCGCCGATGCGCTCGAAGTGCTCGGCGCTTCGCAAATCGACGCTAGCGCTGCCGCTGCGGCCCTGCGCGAAGCGGCGCCCGCGCGCGGCGCACGCGTGCGCCCCGGCTCCCCCTTCATCGCCTACTTTGACGACAACGGTCCAGGCGACACGCCGGTCCTGTCGGGTGTCAGCATACGGATTGATCCCAAAACGACGCTGGCGGCGACACGCCGCAAGGACGGGTCTTATTTCGCAAGTGTCCTCTCGGCGAAGACCTCCGTCGCTCTGCACCGGATTTCAGGCGAGATCAGCACAACCCTGGCCGAGGCCATCCATGGCGAAGGCGGCACGCGCGCCCATGCTGAAACCTTTGCCAGCCTCTTCCCGGAAGATAGCAAACTCGCGCAGGGTGGCCGCAAGGGTGAGCGCTTCGACATCGTCATCGAGATGATCGCCGACGAACGCGGCAATTTCCTCGAGCCGGGCGATCTGCTGTTCGCCGCCTTCAACGGCGAAAAGGCAGCAGGAAGCTGGTACAGATTCACGCCGGAAGACACAGGCGTGCCTGAATTCTTCAACCGCAGCGGCGCGGCCGGCGCCGAGTTCCTCGTGCGCGACCCTGTGCGCGGCGGCGAGATCAGCTCGGGGTTCGGCAACCGCATCCACCCGATCACCGGCGACATGCTGCTGCACGCCGGCGTCGATTTCCGCGCGCGCACCGGCACGCCGATCCGCGCCGCAGGCTCAGGCCTGATCACCGACATGAAATATGGTGAGGGCTATGGCTGGTTCGTCCGCATACAGCACGATCGCGGATTTGAGACCGTCTATGCTCATATGTCTGCCTTTGCCGAGGGCCTGACCCCTGGCCGCACAGTGATGCGCGGCGACACGATCGGCTATGTTGGCTCGACCGGCTCCAGCACCGGCGCACACCTTCATTACGAAGTCCTGCGCAACGGCGCCTACGTGAACCCGATGACCCTGGAACTCCCAACCGGGCGCGACCTCAGCCGCAATGCCAGCGCCTTCAACGCCTTCAAGGTCCAGCGCGACGTCATCGACAAGTTGCGGGGCGCCTACCCAGCCATGTCCGCTGCCGGCACCACGCAGACAGCGGACCTGAAAGCGACACGGCCCGGCTCACGCTGACCCTTAGTTCAACGCAGCGCGGCCCTTGGCGAAGCTGTTCGGCACGCCGTTGATCGACAGCGCATCGCCTTCGACATCCACGAGGATCGTCTCGCCGTCGAGGATGCGGCCTTCCAGCAGCAGGCGCGCGAGCGGGTCCTGCAGCTCCTTCTGGATCACACGCTTCAGCGGGCGCGCGCCATACACCGGATCATAACCGCGCGCGGCCAGCCAGTTGCGGGCCGCGAGGCTGAGGTCCAGCTTCATCTTCCGTTCTCGGAGCAGGCTCTCGAGCCGGCCCATCTGGATGTCCACGATACGATCGATCTCGCCGCGGCCGAGCCGCTTGAAGAACACGATCTCGTCGATCCGGTTGATGAACTCCGGCCGGAAATGCCGGCGAATCGCGGTCATCACCTGCTCGCGGGCCTGTTCGGACACTTCGCCCTCTTCTCCGCTCGCCAGCGCATCGGCACCAAGGTTCGAAGTCATAATGATGATTGTGTTCTTGAAGTCCACCGTGCGGCCCTGACCATCGGTCAGGCGGCCATCGTCGAGTACTTGCAGCAGCGTGTTGAACAGGTCCGGGTGGGCCTTCTCGACCTCGTCGAACAGCACGACCTGATACGGCCGCCTACGGACGGCTTCCGTCAATGCGCCGCCTTCGTCATAGCCGACATAGCCCGGAGGCGCCCCGATCAGGCGGGCGACCGAATGTTTCTCGGAATATTCCGACATGTCTAGCCGCAGCACAGCGGTCTCGTCATCGAACATGAAGCCCGCAAGCGCCTTGGTCAGCTCCGTCTTGCCGACACCGGTCGGGCCGACGAAGAGGAACGAGCCGATCGGCCGGTTCGGATCCTGCAGGCCCGCCCGCGCGCGGCGCACCGCGTTCGAGACGGCCAGCAGCGCATCCTCCTGCCCGACCACGCGCGCGCGCAGCGTATCCTCCATGCGCAGCAGCTTCTCGCGCTCGCCTTCCATCATCTTGTCGACCGGGATGCCGGTCCACTTGGAGACGACGCCGGCAATATGCTCGGGACGAACGACTTCTGAAACCAGACCGCCATCGGCGTCGCCCTTGGCTTCGACTTCGGCAATCAGTTTCTCGAGCTCCGGAATGGTCGAGAATTTCAGCTCCGAGGCTTTCGCCAGATCGCCCTGGCGCTGCGCTTCGGCCATGTCGGAATAGGCCCGGTCGAGCTTCTCCTTGGCCGAGGCCGCGCCCTTCAGCTTGTCCTTCTCGGCGCCCCAGGCGGTCGCAAGTTCGCGCGAGCGCGTAGCGAGCCCGGCAATCTCGCCTTCGATGGTGTGCAGCCTGTCCTTGGAGGCGGTATCCTTTTCCTTCTTCAGCGCTTCGGCTTCGATGCGCAGCTGCATCAGGCGGCGGTCGATCTCGTCAAGCTCTTCCGGTTTCGAATCCACCTGCATGCGCAGGCGCGCTGCCGCCTCGTCCATCAGGTCGATGGCCTTGTCGGGCAGAAAGCGGTCGGTGATATAGCGGTTCGACAGTGTCGCCGCCGAAACAATCGCGGCGTCGGAGATGCGTACGCCGTGGTGTGCCTCATAGCGGCCCTTCAGACCACGGAGGATCGAGATAGTGTCTTCTACGGTCGGCTCGTCCACGAACACCGCCATGAAGCGGCGCGCAAGCGCCGGGTCGCTCTCGACATGCTTGCGATACTCGTCCAGCGTCGTCGCGCCTATACAGTGCAGCTCGCCGCGTGCAAGTGCCGGCTTGAGCAGGTTCGAGGCATCCATCGCGCCCTCTGATTTCCCGGCGCCGACGAGGGTATGCATCTCGTCGATGAACAGGATCACGCCGCCTTCGGCCTGCGTCACTTCTGTGAGCACGGCCTTCAGCCGCTCCTCGAACTCGCCGCGGAATTTTGCGCCCGCAATCAGCGCGCCCATGTCGAGGGCGAGCAGGCGTTTTCCCTTCAGGCTTTCCGGGACGTCACCATTGACGATACGTAGCGCGAGGCCTTCGGCAATCGCCGTCTTGCCAACACCGGGCTCACCGATCAGCACGGGGTTGTTCTTCGAGCGGCGCGAGAGAACCTGGATCGCGCGGCGGATTTCCTCGTCGCGCCCGATCACCGGATCAAGCTTGCCTTCGCGCGCATCCTTCGTCAGGTCGCGCGCGTATTTCTTCAGGGCCTCATAGCCTTCCTCGGCATTCTGGCTGTCAGCCGTGCGGCCCTGACGCAGCTGCGCGATGGCACCCTCAAGTCCCTTCGGCGTGACGCCCGCTGCCTTCAGCGCTTCTGCCGCGGGATCACCGGACAGTCCGGCGATCGCCAGCAGCAAACGCTCCACCGTCACGAACGCATCGCCCGCTTTCTTGGCGCCGGCTTCGGCTTCCTGGAAAAATCTGGCGCCGGACTGTTCAAGCCGCAGTCCGCCGGCGCCCGCGCCGGACACCTTCGGCTGTTTGGCGAGCGCCGCATCGACCCCCTGCACCGCCAGTTCCGGCCGCCCGCCACTTGCACGGATCAGGTTCACGGCGAGCTGGTCGCGGTCATCAAGCAGCGCCTTGAGGATATGGGAGGGCGTCAGGACCTGATGGCCGCCGGCAAGGGCCTGCGTCTGGGCGCTCTGGATCAGGCTGCGCGCGCGTTCTGTATACTGTTCGATATTCATGGTGATGTATCCCCTTCAAAAGGCAGGTTGAGGTCTTCGTTCCGGCCCCGCTCAGCGGCGGCTGGTCTGTTGAGGGGGATTTGGGAAGGCTGCCCGCCGCGCGCAAGCGTCTGTTCGCAAATCAAATGCCATTCCGGTAAGGGCACGGCGCTGGCATGTGGTCGCAGGGTTTATACTTAGTTGCGCGTTTCATTCCCGGCGCCAGATGAATTCGTGGTCACGTTGCTGCCCGACTTCAAAGAGGCACTCGCCCACGTGGCGGAAGCCATGACGGGCATACAGTCTCTGGGCACCCGTGTTGCCGGAAAAGACACTCAGGAACAGCGCCGGGCGTCCGCGTTCCTCGACGCGCTACAGAGCCGTGTTCAAGAGAGTGCTCCCCCGTCCGCCGCCCTGTGCATTTGCGAGCAGGTAAATCCGGGAAAGTTCCAGCGCGCCCGGCGGCATGGGATCGGCCGGAAGGTGGCAGGGCCGGAGCATCGCGTAGCCGACGGCGGTCGCAGCTTCGTCCTCAAGTATCCAGAGATCAACCGCACGATCGCTGAGCCAGTCGCGGTACAAGTCCGGAGAATGGCTGGCGCCGAGAAAACTCGACAGATCCTCAGCAGTATAGAGCGCCCCGAACGTCTGCGAAAACGTCTCCCGGCCAAGCTCTGTCAACTGATCAAGATCGCCGCGATGGGCGGCCCGGATCATCGACGCACTAGTCCGTCGTCTCTGGCGCGGATACGCCTTCTTCCGGCGCCGGTTTGCGGCGGCCTCGGGACAGTGTTTTCATCACGCCGTCCGTCTCCGAAACAACTTCGGCCACCGGTTCGCGCGGCGGACGTGGTTCGCGGGGCTCTCGCGGGGCGCGCTCTTCACGGGGCGGGCGATCTTCGCTGGCGACGTCTTCTTCGCGCGGGCGGTAAGGCTTGCGCGGGCGGCGGTTCCTGTCACCGCCCTGGCGGTCACCGCGGGCCTCTGCCGGCGCGGTGTCGCTGGAGCCGGCCACCTCGTCCCGGTCATCGTCGCGGTCGATGACCCGCAGCGCGTCGGAGTCTTCCCCGTCATTGGGGCGGGCGCTCATCGGCGTCACGACTTCCGCTTCGCCCTGCTCGTCGTAACTCTGGTTCTGGTCTTCGTTACTGCCGCCGCGCGGATCGCGGTCCGGGTTGCCACGCGGGTCACGTTCGTCGCGCGAACCATTCCCGTTTCCGTTGCCATTCCCGTTGTTGTTGCGGTTCTGTTGCTGCTGGCCGCCCTGCTGCTGGTTGCGGGCGTCGGTCTGCTTGGCAACGATGCGCTGATAGTGTTCCGCATACTGGAAATAGGCCTCGGACAGGACCCGGTCCCCGCTGGTGTGGGCGTCGCGCGCATATTGCTGGTACTTCTCGAGCACCTGCTGGGCCGAACCGCGGATCTTCACATCCGGGCCGACACTTTCAAAGTGACGGTTCGGATTGTTGAAGGCGTTCTGTTGATTTCCGCCTGGGCGCCTGTTGCGACCGCGTGAGCGTTTCATGAATAGTCTTGTCCTGTGTTCGTAAACCAGCGGTCACCGGCAAGCCAAGTTTTCGAATGGTCATCTTGCTTGCAGGCGGGATTGGGGAGGGACTTATCCGTTTCCACCGAACCCGAACGAAGTCAGCATTAATTATCTGCCTCTCCGGCAGCCTGCCCCTCGCCAGAGCGTTCTACTGCGGAACGTGCCCGGCGCCAAGCGGAAAATCAGTTGGCCCGGCCAGGCGCGAGGCCCCAGACGCAGCGATCATTTCCGCCAAGATCAAGGCGGTGCCCCATTTCGGTAAACCTCGCCTCCGCCAGAAGGGCGTGCACGGCAGCGCGCTGGTCATGGCCGATTTCGAGCACAAGCGGAACGCCGCGTTTCATGTAGGTCCCGCCCAGGCGGATGATCTCCCGACAGGCTGCGAGTCCGTCCGCACCGCCATCAAGGGCGGCGGGCGGGTCGAAATCCTTCACCTCCGGCTCCAGCGATTCGATCACGTGCGTCGGAATGTAGGGCGGGTTCGAGATGATCAGGTCGGCGGTCCTCCAGCCGGTCCAGTCGCTCCATTTGCCCCCGAGAACCGAGGCGCGCGCTTCCAGCCCGCAGAGCGCGAAATTTTCCCGCGCAAGGGACGCAGCGGCAGGATCGGCTTCCACCCCCGTCCCTTCTGCGTCCGGAAGGTTAGCAAGCAAGGCCGCGAGCAGGCAGCCCGACCCCGTACCCAGATCGGCAATCTCCAGCTTGCCCTTTTCCGGCACCAGCGCCAGCGCAACCTCGACCGCGCATTCGCTGTCCGGCCGCGGGATCAGCGCGCGTGCATCGGTCTTCAGCTCCAGCCCGTAGAAGCCCGTCCAGCCAAGGATATGCTGCAGCGGCTCGCGCGCTTCCCGCCGCGTGATCGCCGCTTCAAACCGCGCCTGCACCTGGGCAGGCACCACCGCCTGCGCCGCGGTGATAAGCGCCGCGCGCGTGTCGCCGAACGCCTCGATCATCAGGAGCTGTGCATCATGGCGCGGGTTGTCGATGCCGGCGGCTCGCAGGCGTTCCGCGGCGGTACGAATCATCTGTTCGAAGTTCAGGACGCTCAGGCGCCTTCCTCCATCGCGGCCAGTTTCCGCGCCTGATCTTCCGTAATCAGAGCTTCCACGACATCGTTGAGCTTGTCGCCGGCAACAATCCTGTCGAGCGAATAGAGTGTCAGGCCGATCCGGTGATCAGTCACGCGGTTCTCCGGATAATTGTAGGTGCGCACCTTCTGGCTGCGGTCACCCGAGCCGATCTGGCTGGAGCGCGCTTCCGAGCGCGCGGCATCCTTCTCGGCGCGCTCGCGCTCGTAGAGGCGGATCTTCAGCTGGTCCATCGCCTTCTCGCGGTTGACGTGCTGGGACTTCTCCGAACTCGTCACCATGATGCCGGTCGGCAAGTGAGTGATGCGCACCGCCGAGTCGGTCGTGTTGACGTGCTGGCCGCCGGCGCCGGACGAGCGCATCGTGTCGATCCGGATATCCTCCGCGCGCACCTCGATCTCGATATTCTCCGGCGCGGGCAGAACCGCTACGGTCGCCGCCGAGGTATGGATGCGGCCCTGCGTTTCCGTGGCAGGCACGCGCTGTACCCGGTGCACGCCGCTTTCCCATTTCATCCGTCCGAACACGCCGTCACCCGACACGTTGGCGATGATTTCCTTGTAGCCGCCCGCTTCGCCGTCCGAGGCATCGACGACCTCGACCTTCCAGCCATTAATCTGGGCATAGCGCATGTACATCCGCCACAGGTCGCCGGCGAACAGGGCCGCCTCGTCGCCGCCGGTGCCGGCCCGCAATTCCAGCACGATGTCGGCCTTGTCATCGACATCCTTGGGCAGAAGCAGGATCTGCATTTCCTGCTCGAGCGCCGGCAGGATGTCCTTGATCTGTTGGATCTCCATCCGGGCGAGTTCCGCCATCTCGGAATCGCCGGCGGCTTCCAGCGCCTGGGCATCGGCCAGCCCGCGCCGGGCGGTCAGCACCTGGCGCGCTTTCTCCACCACAGGGCGGAGTTCGGAATGCTCCTTGGACAGGGCAATGATTTCCCTGGAATCGGAGGTCGCGCCCATGCGGGCCTCGACCTCCTCGAACCGGTCGATCACCTGCTGGAGACGTGTAACTGAAAGGGAGGACATCGCCGCCCTTTAATCCGGTTTCACGCCGCTTGGAAGCCTTACAGCGCCTGGGACATAAGGAAGATGCGCAAGGCTTCCTTGATGGCGAGGAAGAAGAGGCAGAACGTACCCGCCACAAACACCAGGAAGCGCAAGGCCACCTTGCCGACCACGACCTGCACGAAGGAGTGCAGGATCCGCAGTCCGACATAGACCCAGGCAACCAGCCCCGCCAGATTGTCGTTGCCGCCGGTCAGCGCCATGAAGAACATCAGGGCATAGAAGATCGTCGGCTGCTCGTGCAGGTGATTGTAGTTGTCGGCAGCCGAGCGGACATGCGCGGGCAGCTTGTCGCTATAGGTGCCGGGATGGCGGGCATCGTCGGGGTTGATCTTGTACCTGGCAAACGCCGGCAGGCGCAGGGCATACATCCAGATCCACATCACGAGCGTCCACAGGACGAGCGCGAGCACGGGTTTCAGGAAATCAACGTCGATGGTCATGGATCAGCCTCCCAACTGAGTTTGCCGGCCAGCTTTATCTGGCCCCGTCTGCCATTGGCAATTCGATGGCAGAGGACAATCCTTGCGGCATCGGGCGCGACTGCAGAAACGCGATGAAGGCCGGGATGTCATTGTCCACGACGCTGTGCCCGCCGGCCCGCATCCACCAGACGATCCCGTCCGTCGGGTTAAACGTCCGCATGCCGTTGTCGTTCAGTCCCGGTCTGCCGTAAGCTTCCCACATGGCGCTTGCAGCCAGCGCCGCGCGGTAGCTGGAATTCGGATCCGACCACACATCCCGCCGCGCATTGCCGAGGAACAGCCGTCGCGGCGCGATCAGCGCCAGCACGAGATGCTGGTCGAACGGCAGCAGGCCTGGATCATCGCCATACTTCTGCGCGTCCGGCGCCAGCCAGTGTGGATAGGTCTCCGCCATACGCTCCAGCCGCTCGCCCGTCGGCGATCGCGACAGCGAGGCACCGGCAAAGCCCGACTGGTGCGCGATCACTGCTTCGATGCGCGGGTCCCAGATCGTCGCGAGCAAGGCCGCCTTCCCATGGCGCGAATGCCCCATGACCGACGTATGGTTGGTGGCCACACGCGGATCATCTTCGAGCACATCCATTGCTGCCGAGAAGGCGTAAGCCCAGGCCATCAGGGTGCTGGTCGGGTTCATGTCCGCACCGAGCTCGGCCATGGCTTTCGGCGCGACCTGCGTACTGTCCGGGATGAAATCCCCGGCATGGAAACTTGCATAGACAAAGCCGGCATCGAAATAGAGGCCCACCGGCGCCTCGGCGATGTACTCGCCGAACAGCTGCGTGACGATGAAGCTTGCGACCGGCCCGAAATCCCGCGCCGTACACGGATCACCGTCCTCACTCATCACGGCTTCGCCCGGAAAGGTGGCGCAGTTCGAACTGAACGTCTGGCTGAGCACCAGGGGATTGGCGAGCGCTGCCGCCGGGAAAGCCGCCACCAGCTGGAAGGTGCGCGCGCCGTCGCCCCGGCCGATCGTGATGTCGATTTCCTCGAGCGTGCCCCGCCCGTCCAGATAGTCCGGATTGATGATCCGCCAGTCGCCCACCGAGACCGGCAGCCCCTGCGGCCAGGGACCGTACAGCGTGTCCTCCAGCATCTTCATCGCCTCGGCCCGGCCTTCAGCCGTCATCAGGCGGTCGATTTCCAGCGCCGGCACGGCGGCCTGCTTGTTGCCGGTATCGAGGCTCGCATAATTGAGTCCCAGCATCGTGCAGCTGGACGCCACGAGCAGGGTGATTCCCGCCAGCAGGGTAAGGCCGGTCCATCGCAAAATCCTGAAAAACATGGCGCCCGTCAGATCCCTCGTTACGCGGCCAGTGCTAGCCGTATAAGCCCACGGCAGACAGTCTTCGCACCTGCAGCTTGCATCCCGCAACGGTCACGTTAGCGTGATCGCATGAACATTGTCAGTGCCTTCGCCGGTCTCTTTCTGGGCGCCCTCCTGGGCCTCGGCTCCGCCTTGGCCGCTGCCGGCATCATAGGCCCCGGCGCCCGGCTCGGCGGGGCGGTTGATGTCAGCGGCTGGACAAGCGACTGGACCATCGGCTCAGAGGTTGCAAATCCGTGGACCCGCGCCCGTGTAGCCCGGCACGGACTGCTCGCGCTCACCAAGGACGAGGCGGTCTATTTCACCCGCAACACAGACGACGCCGGTGAGCGCCTGGCCGAAGGTTGCGACTACCGCGTCAAAGGCGGGGCGATGCCAGCGCAGTGGTGGTCGATCACGCTGTACAATTCGGAGAGCTACCTGCCCGACAACACCGACAACGCCCTGTCCTATGACCTCACGGATGCCGCCTCGGCGGGCGACCCGGCGTCCTGGTTCTTTGACCTGTCGGCGAGCCCGTCGGAGGCAGGATCGGGCTGGGTGTCCAGCCGCGCCGGCGGAAACTTCGACCTGACGCTGCGCCTCTACAAGCCTGACACTGACTTCATCGCCGATCCGGAACGGGTGCTCCAGGCGCCCTCCATCGAGAAGCTTGGCTGCGGGGAAGCGAACTGATGCGCCTGCCCGTCATCGGCCTCTCCGCTTTCGCTATCGGCCTCGTCGCGGCGCACTTCATCGTGCTAAATGCGCTGCCGGATTACATAATGTCGAAAGCCCGGGAGCGGATGACCGGCTCCGGGATTTCCATGCACGCCTGGCAGATGAGCCCGCGCGTCACCCCCGAAACCCAGACCATCGTGCGCCCCTCGCCGGACCTCGCCTACGCTGTCTGCGTCATCGATGTCGCTGGCGGCCCAGTCACCCTCTCCGTGCCGACCTGGCCGGAATATAGCTCGCTCTCGATCTTTGATGCGTCCACGGATAATGTCTACGCCGGCTCGCTGGACGCCCGCCTGCCGGACGCGCCGGGCGCCCGGACGGTCATTGTCGCCATGGAAGGACAGGCCGTGGAAGCAGCCGAAGGTGTGGATGTGGTCTCCGTGAAGAAGCCGGAAGCGCTCGCCCTCATTCGCCGCCTGGCCCCCTCGCAAGGCCTGTATGATGCCGCGGCGGCGCTGGTGCCGGTCAGCACCTGCGGGCCTGCTTGACCCCTACCCTGCCGGAACCTGCTCCGCCTCGCGCTCGGCCTTAAGCTTCGCGGCCCTGTCTTCGACCAGCCTGACGATGTGCTCCACCATGTCAGCGGTGGGCACATTATGGTCGGCCCGTCCGTTCACGAACATCTTGCCGCTGTCCTTTCCGCCGCCGGTAAAGCCGAGATCAGTCATTGCCGCCTCGCCCGGCCCATTGACCACGCATCCAATGATCGACAGCGAAATCGGCTCGGAAATATGCGCAAGGCGCTTCTCAAGCGTCTCCACAGTCCGGATCACGTCAAAACCCTGCCGCGCGCAGCTTGGGCACGCGATGATGTTGACGCCGCGTGTGCGCAGTCCCAGCGACTTCAGCATCTCGAAGCCGACTTTCACTTCCTCTTCCGGCTCGGCCGAAAGGGAGACGCGGATTGTGTCGCCGATACCGGCCCAGAGCAGCGAGCCCATGCCAATGGAGGACTTGACCGTACCGGTGCGAAGTCCGCCCGCCTCGGTGATACCGAGATGCAGTGGCGCGTCCGTTGCCTCCGACAGCAGCTGGTAGGCCGCCACGGTCAGGAACATGTCTGAGGCCTTCACCGAGATCTTGTATTCGTGGAAGCCGAGATCATCGAGGATGCGGGCGTGGTCCAGCGCGCTCTCCACCATCGCGTCCGGGCACGGCTCGCCATACTTTTCGAGGAGGTGGCGCTCGAGGCTGCCGCCGTTCACGCCGATCCGGATCGAGCAGCCATTCGCCCGCGCCGCCGCAACCACTTCCTTCACCCGCGCCTGCGAGCCGATATTGCCGGGATTGATCCGCAGGCAGGCCGCTCCAGCATCGGCGGCCTCGATGCCGCGCTTGTAGTGGAAATGAATGTCCGCCACGAGCGGCACCGGGCTCGCCTTGACGATCTTATGCATCGCCCTGGTCGACTCTTCGGTCGGACACGAGACGCGCACGATATCTGCGCCAGCTTCGGCGCAGCGGACGATCTGGTCAATAGTCGCGCCGGCGTCTTCGGTCGGCGTATTGGTCATCGACTGGACCGCAATCGGCGCATCACCCCCGACCAGGACGTTGCCGACGCGGATCTGGCGGGACTTGCGGCGCTCGATATTGCGCCAGGGGCGGATCGGATTGTGACTCATAGGGCTATCCAGCGCCTTTCCGGCTTCCTGTCAGCTCACATGTGGCGCCGCGCAGGCTTCAGGTAAAGAGCTTAGCGTGTTGCGTTCCCGCTCGCAGTCGCCTGCGTCGACGCCTCTGCGTCGGCCATCATCTGTGCGGAGACTTCTGCGGCGCGGATCAGCTGGTCATCGACATTGATCGAGAACACCTGCGCTCCTTCCGGGCCGAGCGGGCCGATCACGAGGTCGCCGGCACGCCATTCAAAGGCGCCGCCATTGCGGGCCGATACGGTCCAGCCGGCTTTCAGGCGGGGGAAATAGTTCTCGCCAGCGGCCATTGTACGGCTCAGGAAGATCGTGCCATCAGCGCCGCGCACTTCCAGCCAGGCCTGACGGACGGCGACGATTTCGAGCGGCAGGTCGGCCAGAACGCCGGCGGTCGTCGCGTTCCTGGCAAACAGGCTGTCGCGGGCGCCGCTGACAGCGACGACCGTCGGGGACACCACTTCTTCGGGGCCGCGGTTCATCAGCACTGCAGTCGTCACGCCGCCCGCAATAAACAGCAGCAGCGCGCCCAAACCGGCGACAATGAGGGGCAGTCCGGTGCCGGTTTTCCTGATCTGGCCCAGTTTCGGAACCGGCGCCGAGGTTTTCACCTCTTCGACCGCGCCGCACTCGCGCGTGTAGCGCTGCACGACATCCTGCTCCGGCAAGCCGAGATATTTCGAATAGGCGATCAGGTAGGGCACCAGATAGCCCTTCGCGATGGTCTGCAGTTCCATCCGCTCGATGGCCATCAGGAAATTTTCGCGGATCAGCGACGTCCGCGCGATCTCGCCCAGGTTCAGGTCCAGCGATTCGCGAACGCGGCGCAGCACCTGACCCATGCGGAGCTCTTCGCCTTCATACTGGCCGGTGCGGAAAATCTCGTCAGCGCGCAGGCGGCGGCCATGCGCGTCCAGCTGCCGGGCCGCTTCATGCGAGATCGGCATTACATTCGAACGGTTCGTTCCGTTATCTTCCACCCGCCCGGTTTCCTCGGGTTTGTCGTTTGCCGGCTCAGGCGATACGTTCTGTGCCATTGTCTACCAGTCTCACTGACCACGGTTGCCACCAAATGAAATCGGGGCAAGAACCGGTCCATAGTCTAAGTAAGGCCGAGTTCTCGCCGCCGCAACACGCTTCAACTGTCAGCTGTGTCAATCCCATGTTCGGCCGCGAGTGCTAACACTTGGTTACGGAACGATCCGTTCGGTTTGTCCATCCGCTCGAAAAGCCCCGCCCGGAAGGCGTTCAGGTCCACCCCGCGCAGCGCTTGCTTGACCGGGCCGATGGCCGAGGCCGCCATCGACAGGCTGGTATAGCCGAGCGCGGCGAAACACAGCGCCACAGGCGGTGAAGCGGTGGCTTCCCCGCAGACCGAAAGGCGGATTTTCCCGGCCTTGCAGATGTCCGCGACCATCTTGAGGTAGCGCAGGGCCGCCGGATCCACGAGGTCGTAGCGTTCGCTGACCGATGGAGTCATCCGGTCGGCCGCAAAGAAAAACTGCAGGAGGTCGTTGGTCCCGACCGACAGGAAATCGACCTCCCCGACCAGGTCCTGCATCGAGAAGCCAAGCGCCGGGGTCTCCAGCATCACGCCGACTTCCAGCTTCGAGGGCTGTTTTCCCGTCTGCCGGGCCGTCCAGGCGATCTCTTCCAGCAGCAAGGCCCTGGCCGCGTGGTATTCCGAAGGCACCGTCACCATCGGGAACATAACCGTCAGCGGGCCATCGCCTGCCGCGCGCACCAGCGCCCGCAGCTGGCGCCGGAACAGGCCCTTGTGATCGAGCGCAAAGCGGATCGACCGCCAGCCGAGGGCCGGGTTCTCCTCCCGTTGCAGGTTCAGCGCCGGCAACACCTTGTCGCCGCCGAGGTCGAGCGTGCGGAACACGACCGGGCGTCCCGCCGCCCGTTCCAGCACGCGCTGGTAGAGCGTGATCTGGTCATCGAGCCGCGGCAGCGTCTCGGACACGAGGAACTGGAACTCCGTCCGGAACAGGCCGACTCCGTCGGCGCCCGCCTGGTCCAGCATGTCGAGATCGAGGTCGAGGCCGGCATTCAGCATCAGCGAGATATGTGTGCCATCGAGTGTCTGCGCCGGCAGACCCTTCAGCGCCGCATACCGCGCCTGGCGCTCCGACCGCAGCCCGACCCGGGCCTTGTACGCATCGTACACCACGTCATCCGGGCGCACATGTACCGTGCCTTCCTCGGCATCGACGATGATATAGTCGCCCTGCTCGATCCGGGTGGTCAGATTCTCGATGCCGCCAATCGCCGGGATGCCAAGCGCGCGCGCAACGATGGCCGCATGCGAGGACGCCGCCGCCTCCTCCATCAGCAGGCCGCGCAGGCCGGACTTGGCATATTCCAGCAACTCTGCAGGTCCGAGGCGCCGGGCGACGAGAACGCTGCGGTCGCCCTTGATCTTCGGTTTGCCCTCTTCCCCGCCGAGCACGCGCAGCAGCCGGTTGTCTAGGTCTTCGAGGTCATGCAGCCGTTCGCGCAGGTAGGGATCGCGCGCATTCATCAGCCGTGCGCGGTGCTCGCGCCGGGCCCGGTCGACCGAAGCCTCCGCCGACAGGCCGGACCGGATGCCCTCATGCAGCTTCTCGGCCCAGGACGGGTCTTCCGCCAGCAGCCGGTAGGCTTCCATTACGTCTCGCGGATCGCCGCCGAGGGCCGCGCCGTCGATCAGCATCATCCGGTCGATGGAGGCCCGCAGGCCGATCAGGCCTTCGCTCAGGCGCTCTGATTCGGCGGTCATATCAGCCGCAAAGAACTTCGCCGCCGGAACCACCGGATCGTGCAGCAAGGCCCGGCCGAAGCCGAGACCTTCGCAGAAGATGCGGCCCTTGAGGTTGCTGCCGCCCTGCCCGCGCACGCGCCGCTCCGGCGCCTGCTGCGCGGCCGGGGCTGCCTCGAGGGTATGGACGATTTCCGCCAGCACCATCGAGATGGTCTGCAGCGTGTCGATTTCCTCTTCGCCGTAGGCGCGCTCCGTCCGGTTCTGAACGACCAGCACGCCCGTGACCCCTCCGGTGCGCAGGATCGGCACCCCGAGGAAGGCGTGGAAAGGGTCCTCCCCCGTCTCCGGCCGATAGGAGAAGGCCGGATGGCGCGGGGCATCCTCAATGGCAATCGGCTCGGCCGTGCGCGCCACGAACCCGACGAGGCCCTCATGCGCGGCAAGCCGCGTCTTGTTGACGGCTTCCGGCTTCAGGCCTTCGGTGGCGATTAGGAGCAGCGCGCCGTCGGTCTCGCGCACGTAGATAGAGCAGACATCCGCCACCATCGTGGACGCGATCAGCCGCACGACATGGTCGAGCCGGGAGCGTGTGTCGCCATCCTCCGCCATCACCTGGCGAAGGTTGTTCATGAGCACACGGGTGGCAGGTATGTTATAGGGCATGCTCTCCCGTTCGGGATGGCGGATTAGTCTGAGTCCAGACCGAAAGCCGTATGAAGGGCACGAACGGCCAGTTCGGTATAGGGCGCGGCGATCAGCACGGATATCTTGATCTCGGAAGTGGAGATGACATCGATGTTGATGCTCTTTTCCGAAAGGGCCGTGAACATTTTCTCTGCGACACCGGTATGGCTCTTCATGCCAACACCGATGATCGAGATTTTCGACACGTCCCGGACGACTTCCAGCCGCTCATAGCCGACATCGTCCTTCAGCTTCTCAAGCGTCTCGCGGGCAAACGGGCTGTCACGCTCGGTACAGGTGAAAACGAGGTTCGCCTTGGACGCCTCGCGCGAGGAGGCCTGCACGATCATGTCGACGTTCACTCCGGCCTTCGCCAGCGCAGAGAATATCTTTGCCGACGATCCCGGACGGTCCGGCACGCCGTACAGCGTGACCTTGGCTTCATCCCGCGAATAGGCGACGCCGCTGACAACCTGCTTTTCCACGATCTCTTCCTCTGCACAGACTAGCGTTCCGGGGGTTTCCTCGCCGGGCTTCACGAAGCTCGACAGGACGCGCACCGGCACATTGTGGTTCATCGCCAGCTCGACCGAGCGCGTCTGCAGCACCTTGGCGCCGAGCGAGGCCATCTCGAGCATCTCTTCATACGAAATCTTGTCGAGGCGGCGCGCCTTCGGCACCATCCTCGGATCGGTCGTGTAGACCCCGTCGACATCCGTATAGATGTCACAGACCCTGGCGCCGAGCGCCGCGGCCACAGCCACCGCGCTTGTGTCCGAGCCACCCCGGCCGAGCGTGGTCACCCGGAAATCGTCGGTCACGCCCTGGAAGCCTGCGACCACGGCGATCTCGCCGCTGTCGATGGAATCCGGCAGCGAGCTGTCGTCAAAGCCGAGAATACGGGCGCGTCCGTGGCTGTTGTCGGTCTTGAGACGCAGCTGCCAGCCGAGCCAGGAGCGGGCCTTCAGGCCCTTGCGCCGCAGCGCCAGCGCCAGCAGGCCGGCGGTGACCTGCTCGCCCGAGGCGACCACGACGTCATATTCGTCATCGTAAAGATGGCGTGCGAGGTCCTTGCCGGCGGCCCCGTCAGCCAGGGCGACCAGCTTGTTGGTCTCCCCCGACATGGCAGAGACGATCACGGCCATATGCTCGCCCTTGGCCGCGCGCGCGGCCACGATGTTGGCAACGTTGGCAATCCGGTCCAGATCGCCGACCGATGTGCCCCCGAATTTCAGTACTGTGCGCGCCATTTCGCCCCAACCGGCTATCTCCCCCGCTGGGGGCATCCTATATCGGCCCCTCTAGGGTAAACTGCGGCGCGGATCAAACAGGATTGCTAAACTATGGCAGAAACGATTGAGGCCTCTCTCGAGACACCCGTGACGCCGAGTATCGACCCGGCCGAGGTCGCCAAATTCTCGGCCATGGCGGCAGACTGGTGGAATCCCAATGGCAAGTTCAAGCCATTGCACCGGTTCAACCCCGTGCGCCTCAAGTTCATCCGCGAGACAGCGGAGACGCATTTCTCGATTCTGAAAGGTGCCCTGAAACCGCTGGAGAGGCTGCGCCTGCTGGACATAGGTTGCGGCGGCGGCCTTGTCTGCGAGCCGATGGTGCGCCTCGGCGCAGCTGTCACCGGGGTGGATGCCTCGGAGGCCAATATCAAAACCGCGATGACACACGCCGCCGAACAGGGCCTGAAGATCGACTACCGCGCCGGGACGGCCGAGGGCCTGCTGGCCGCCAGCGAGCCGCAGTTCGATATCGTGCTGAACCTGGAAGTCGTCGAGCATGTCGCCGACCCTGCGCAGTTCCTCGCTGACACTGCGCGCCTCGTTCGCCCCGGCGGGCTTATGATCGTTGCGACCCTCAACCGCACCGCCAAGGCGCTCGCCACCGCCGTGATCGGCGCCGAATATGTGCTTGGCTGGCTGCCACGCGGCACGCATGACTGGTCGAAGTTCGTGACGCCCGGGGAAGTCGAAACGGCGCTGACCGGCGCCGGGATGAAGCCGGAAACGCCGATTGGTGTAAGTTTCTATCCGCTGTCGGGCCAGTGGAAGCTGACTGGGGACGCCTCGGTGAACTACATGGTCGTCGCGCGGCGCCCGGCCCCATGACGGCGCTGCCTTCACCCGAAGATGTGCTGACCTTCTGGATCGGCGAGGCGGCGAATTCGCCGGCGGAACTGAAGCTGAAGAACAAGATGTGGTTCAAGGGCGGCGCGGCGCTGGACGTCGAGATTGCCGCGCGGTTCCAGCCTGCGCTCGAAACCTTGTCGGCCGGACCGCTGGCCGAGGACTGGGCGGCGCAAGGCGCCCAGGGGCGCCTTGCGGCGATCATCGTTCTCGACCAGTTCAGCCGCAACATTTTCCGCAAGTCCCCGCGCGCCTTTGCGCAGGACCGGCTGGCGCTTCATCTGTGCAAGCAAGGCCTGCTCGCCCGCGAGGACCTCGGCCTGTCGGAAGCCGAGCGCGTGTTCTTCTACCTGCCGCTCGAGCATGCCGAAGACGAAGGCCTTCAGGCCCGCTCAGTTGACCTGTTTACGTCGCTTCACGCAGAGGCGCGTCCCGGCTTCGACGAGTTCACGAAGTCCACGCTCGACTATGCTCACCAGCACCGGGACGCCATCCAGCAGTTCGGCCGCTTCCCGCATCGCAATGCGGTCGTCGGACGGGTCAGCACGCCGGCGGAGCAAGATTGGCTCGCCGAAGGCGGCGGGTTCTAGCGGCAGCTAGTTTTCCGCTGTGCCGGTTGCTTCTGTGACCACAACCCGCCGCTCGAGGCTGCGCGCGGTTTCCGCCTGCACGGCACGGGTCAGCGGATAGGTCCGCGCAATTAGGCCTGCGGCGATGTAGAGGAAGGCGGGCAACAGACCGAAGATCAGCACAAGGCCGAAAATGGCGCTGTCGGTATTCTCCTGTCCGGGCCGGAAGCGCGCGAGCTGTCCGACCATCAGGTAACCGACACCAAAGGCGAGGCTGGAGCCGACCTTGTTGAGGCTGGTCAGCAGCGCGTAATGCGCGCCTGCGCGGTTCTCGCCGGTTGCCGCGGCCTGCTGTTCCACGATGTCGGCCGTCATCGCGCGCGCCAGGAAGATCGGTGCACTGAACGGGATGCCGGCGATCAGCGACGCAATCAGGAAGGCCGAATAATTGCCGGACGGCGCCAGCGGAATGAACAGCATGAAACAGACGCCGGACATCGTTACGGCGACAAAATAGGCGTTGCGCTTCTCGGTTTTGTTCGCGAGCCAGAGCCAGAAGGGCAGCGCGACCATCGCCATTACGAAGAACAGCATCAAGGCGATACTGGTCTGCGCGTCATTCGCCCCGAAGGCATACTCGGCCACGAACAGGTAGTTTGCCGCCGTCACGGAAATCGCGAGCGCACCGAGCAGTTCCATCGTCAGCAGCTTGCTGAACATCGGATTGCGCATCGCCGCGATGAAAGGCTTCAACTCGAACTTCTCGACATTGCGCGCCTCGCCCTTCAGGGGCGGGTCCGGCACGAAGAAACAGGCCAGCGCAGCGACCAGCGGCAGCGCGATGATCAGTATCCATCCCATCACGGCCACCTGCCCGAACCTGTCCGTCTCGATGCCGAACAAGGGCAGGATCGCGGGCACGGCGAGCAGGAACAACATGGCCAGAACGGAGATCACCTCGGGCCAAAGGAAGAGGCGCGAGCGATCGTCATAGTCCGCCGCCAGCTCAGGTACCCAGGCCGCGCGGGAGGTCTGCAGGATGGTGAAGCCGACATAGAAGATCAACATCCACCAGATGAAATACCCTGCTCCGGCGCCGGGCGGCGGCATGTAGACGAAGAAGGTGGAGATGCCGAGCACCGGCACCGAAAGGATGATCCAGTGGCGCACCCGGCCAAGCGGTGTGCGCACGCGGTCCACGAGATAACCCATGATCGGATCGGTGAAGATATCCCAGAAGCGGAGCAGCATGAACAACACGCCGGTCATCTCCAGACCGAGACCGACTTCATTGGCGTAGAGTGGCGCAAGGTAGACGCCGACCGGCAGTCCGACGCCGGCAATCGGTATGCTCAGCCCGGCGAAGGCAAGCACACGGGGGAGCGACAAGCGCTTCAACTCTGGAACTGACATGATGACCACACTGCCGTGCAATAAGGTGACGGCCAAGTCATTTTTTTGTGGCGCCAAGCTTGACGCCGCGAGGCCCCGGCGCAATCGCTCGGACAACAGAAAACCGGAGGGCCGCCGCACATGATCCGCAACATTCTCATCGGGCTTTTGCTCGCAGTTGCAGCATTCGTCGGGCTGCTGGTGTTCAATGCAATGAACTACGGCGCGGAGCCGGTGGGCGGGCGCGTGACCTTGCCGTCGCCGCCGGAAATTTCCGCCGAGCGTGGGGCGCAGAATCTCTCCCGCGCGATCCAGTTCAAGACGATCACGCTGGCGAACGGCGATCCCCGGCCCGGGCAGGAAGGCGAGTGGCTCGCGCTGCATGCCTGGCTGGAGGAGACCTATCCGGCCGCGCATGTGGCGATGACGAAGGAACTGGTGCCGGACACGCTGACGCTGCTCTACACTTGGGCCGGATCGGATCCGTCACTGAAGCCGTTGTTGCTGATGGCGCACCAGGACGTGGTGCCGGTCAATATCGGCACCGAGGGCGACTGGCAAGGCGCGCCGTTCGAGGGCGCGATCATCGACGGCTACATCTACGGGCGCGGAGCAATCGACAACAAGGGCTCGCTGGTCGCGCTTATGGAAGCGGCCGAGGCGCTTGTAACGTCCGGCTTCAAACCTCAGCGTACGGTCTATTTCATGTTCGGGCATGACGAGGAAGTTTCCGGCTCCGGCGCCGAGGCGGGCGTGGCGCTGCTGAAGTCGCGCAGTGTCGAGCCGGAGTTTGCGCTCGACGAGGGTTTCATGGTGGTCAACCCCTCCCCGCTCAGCGGCAAGGCGATGGGCTTCATCGGCATCGCCGAGAAGGGCTATGTGACCGTGGACGTGATCGCGGTCGGCACGGGGGGACATTCGTCCACGCCGCCGCGCGATTCCGCCGCCGTGCGGCTGGCAAGGGCGGTTGTGGCGCTGGACGAGAACCAGATGCCGTCCGACCTGTCGCGGCCACCGGTCTCGGAAATCTTCGAGGCAGCCGGCAAGGACATGCCATTTGCCCAGCGCCTCGCCTTTGCCAATCTCTGGCTGTTGAAGGGCCTCGTGGATGCTCAGTTGGCGGACGTTCCGGCGGGTAACGCAATGATCCGAACAACGACGGCGCCGACCATGCTGACGGGCTCGGCCAAGGAAAACGTTCTGGCGCAGCGGGCGACTGCGACGGTGAACTTCCGCATCCATCCGAACGATACCGAGGAAGAGATCATCGCACATGTGAAGAAGGTGACCTCCGGCATCGAGGGTATCGAGGTGGAAGTCGGCCAGAACGGCATTCGCGGGGCGGGCGCCTCGAACGTGTCGCCTACGGACAACCGCGCCTACGCTGTTCTGGCGAGCGTGTCGGAAGCCACGCTGCCCGGCTCGCCGGTCGCGCCCGGCCTTGTGCTCGGAGCGACCGACGCGCGCTATGCTGAAGCGATCACACCGAACGTCTACCGCTTTGCGCCGGCGGTGCTGACGCCGGATGAGCTGACAGGGTTCCACGGCACCAATGAGCGCACGAGCGTCGAGAACATGGGCCGCCTGGCGCGGGGCTATGCACAGGTAATTTTGGCGATGGATTCGGCCGAGTAGCTTCGGAGCGTAGACTCGCCGGTTTCACCACTGCCCGCATCCGTTTCCGTTCATCCCGTCGAAAGACGGGATCCAGCGATACCGCTTTGCAACGTACCTTATGTCTGGGTCCCGGCTTCCGCCGGGATGAGCGGAGACAGGTAGGTTGAATCCAGTTTGAAGAAATCATCCATGAAGTATAACTCCGCCTACTGAGGTGTAGCGGACGGATTGGAGATTCATTTCACAACGGCTTGAAGAGGTTATATTTTATTTTTGGAGCGGGGTGATTTTTGCAGGCGTAAGTCCCGCCTGTCGCCCTCGCCAGACTGCCTCATCCGGACGCATTCAATCTACATTGAGTGTCGAACCTTCTCTCAAAGATTCTCATTTTCTATCACTCAGTATTGATCCGTTATCACCCCTTCTCGCCGCTTCAGTTCACCGGGCCGGTGACGCGGGAGATATCCACGTTGTAGTGGCGGGCGCAGAACTGGCAGTCGATGGAGAGGTTGCCATCCTCCTCCACGAGTTCGCGCAGCGACTCGTCCGGCATCTGGCTGAGCGTGTTGACCAGGCGTTCCTCGCTGCAGGTGCATTGGTCGAGAACGGCCATGCCGGATTCCAGCGTCACGCCCTGTTCGTGAAACAGGCGGTAGAGGAGTTCGGTCATCGGGAGGGCCGGATCGATCAGTTCGGCGGGTGTCAGCGTCGAGAACAGCACTTCGGCTTCGCGCCAGCCCTCGTCGGTCTCGCCGCGCGCATCGTCGGCGGCGATGCGTTGCACCAGCATGCCGCCGGCGGTCCATTCGCCGGTGGCCGCTCGGTCCACGGCAATGCGGATGCTGGAGGGCACCTGCTCCGACATGTCGAAATAGTCTTCCGCACACTGAGCGAGCGTCGCCTTGTTGAGCGGCACGATGCCCTGGTACGGCTGGATGTCGGGATTGTCCTGCACGAGGATCAGGCCGAGGCGGCCGGTGCGGCCGAAGAGCTGCGGCATGTGGGGCTCTCCGCCCTTGTTGACGCGTTCGAGATTGGCCCAGCCTTCGGGATTGTAGCGGGCATAGCCGCGCACGTTGCCATTAGTGTTGTACTCGCCGATGAGCAGCGTGACAGGGCCGTCGCCTTCGGCCTGGACGAGGATCTTGCCTTCGAATTTCAGCGAGGCGCCGACGAGGGCGGCCAGTGTCACCGCTTCGCCGAGGATCTGGGCGAGGTGGTGGGGATAGTCATGCCGGTCGAGGATCGGGGAGATGCTGAGCGCGCCCATGCGGACGGCGCGCCCGCGGATAGGGCGGCTTTCGATCTGGAAGGTGGCGGCAAAATCGCCGGTCTCGTGGGGGATCTGGGTCATGGGAGCGGCGCCTTGCGGGGGGCTTTCAAGGTGCCCCATGTGGCAGCGGGGGCGCCCGAGAACAAGGGGGCGAGAACAAGGGGGCGAGAACAAGGGCGGCCCGGTCAACAAGGCCTCAGGCCGAACAGCTGGCGCCGCCGAGGACGCAGAAGCTGGCGCACCAGGGGTGGTTCAGCTTGACCGGCCGGGCGGTGGCGTCGGCGAGGGTACTGCCGAGGTCGAAGGCGGGGTCGTCCACCAGCAGGGTGCAGGCGAGGACACGGGGGGAAGCGGCGCCCTTGCGGCGCACGACCATGCGCTGGCTGGCGCACATGATGGAGTCCGGCGTCTTGTTGAGGATGCCCCAGCAGCCGGTGGTGATTTCCGGCGGATCATCGCGCGCGATCATTTCCGGGAAGAGCACGAGTTGTCTGGGGTCGGCGGCGTCGAGGGCCAGACCGAGGGAGCCGATGAGGGCGCGGTAGCCGTCGCGGGCGGCGTGTTCGTCTTCATGCAGCGCCTTGCGGCCGGCGAGCGCGAGGGGGATGCCCGCGGCGGTGATCCATTTGAGGCCGGTGCAGGCTTCGGCGAAGGCACCCTGCCCGCGCTCGGCGTCATGGGCGGCGGAGTCGTGGGAGTCGAGCGAGACGCGCAGGGTCATGCGGCCGGGATAGCGGGCGGCGAGATCGGCGAGGCCGGCCTGAACACGCGGGCGCATCATGGGCCGCATGGCATTCGTCAGTACAAGGAGTGTGTGGCCGCGCGCAAGGGCGCCGTCCAGGATGGCGATTATCTCAGGCGCCATGAAGGGCTCACCGCCGGTGATGCCGATTTCGGCGGTCTGGGTCAGTTCGGCGAGGTAGGGCTCCACGTCCGCGCGTGTCAGGTAGACGAGGCGATCATTGGTTGGGCTGCTGTCGATATAGCAATTGGCGCAGGTGATGTTGCAGAGCGTGCCGGTGTTGAACCAGAGCGTCTTCAGGCCCGACCAGGCGACACTGGCGCGGGGTTCGCCCTTCGCGGTGACGCAAGGGTCGGAATATTTTGCGTTCGGGATCAGGGCGTCGGCCATGACGCAATGCCTAAAGCCAGCTGGATTGCGCGCCAAGGGCTGACGCTGCGACTCCCCGGAACGTGATCCGTCACCCCACTATTTGTCCAGGCACCAGCGCAGGATCGCCTTCTGGGCGTGCAGGCGGTTTTCTGCTTCGTCCCAGACGAGGCTGGCCGGGCCGTCGATGACTTCGGCGTCGACTTCCTCGCCCCGGTGAGCGGGCAGGCAATGCAGGAATCTGGCGCCGCTATTGGCGATTTCCATCAGCTCGTCTGTCACCGCAAAGGGCTCGAGGATTTCGAGGCGGCGTTCGGCGTCGAGGTCGCCCATCGAGACGAAGGTGTCGGCGATGACGACATCGGCGCCGGCGACGGCTTCCTCGGCGGTCTCGAACAGTTCGATCCGGCCCTGCAGTTCGGTGGCGATGTCGAGATCGTCCTCGTCCGGCGCGTAGCGGTGCGGCGTGCCGATGGCGAGGGTGAAGCCGAACTTGGCGGCGGCGTGGATGAAGCTGGCGCAGACATTATTGCCATCCCCGACCCAGGCGAGGCGGGCCCCCTTTAGGGTGAGGCCGTTCTCTTCGAGCGTCATCAGGTCGGCCATGATCTGGCAGGGATGCGAGCGGTCCGACAGGCCGTTGATGACCGGCACGCCGGCGGCTTCGGCGAAGGTTTCGATGTCGGTATGGTCGTTGGCGCGTATCATCACGGCGTCGACATAGCGGGAAAGAACCCGGGCGGTGTCCTCGATCGACTCGCCGCGGCCGAGCTGCATGTCGCCGGCGGAGGTGGTGATCGCGCCGCCGCCGAGCTGGCGCATCGCCATGTCGAAGGAAAAGCGGGTGCGCGTGGAGGCCTTCTCGAAGATCATCGCGAGGGTGTGGCCCTCGAGCGGGGCGCCGGGATCTACGCGGCCCTTGGGCCAGCCGGCGCGGGCCTTCTTCGCACGGTGCGCCTCGTCGAGGATCGCGCGCAGGTCAGCCTGTTCCAGCGGCCAGATATCGAGAAAGTGGCGGATCGTCATGGGCGCGGCCCCCGGCAAAAAATAAGCGCGCCGCATAGCCTGTTATGGGGGGGATGTCATCAAGCCCCTTCTCCAATCCGGAGAAAGGGCTGGCTCCGGGGGCTCAGGCGCGTTTCAGGACGCGGATGAGGATCAGCAGGATCACGGCGCCGGGGGTGGCGTGGACGATCGCCGCCAGGATGCCGCCGCCGAGGCCGGAGCCGATGGCGGGCATGTTGAAGGTCGGCAGCGTCGCCGCGATGACGACGAGGGAGGCGCAGGGCACACCGGCGATACCCCTGGACATGACCATCAGCATCAGCAGCAGGATGATCTGCTGCGCCACCGTCATCTCCGCACCGAGGGCCTGGGCGATGAACAGCACTGCGACGGTGCAGTACATCATCGAGCCATCAAGGTTGAACGAATAGCCGAGAGCGACGACGAAGCTGGCCACGCGGTTGGCAACGCCGAACCGCTCAAGGCGCCCGAGAAGCGTGGGGGAATGCGGCTTCCGAGCTCGCGGTTGAGAAGGCGATCAACAGCGGCGCGCACTGCGGCGATAAGGGGGAAGACCCGGCCTCTGAGCACCACGAAGCCCGCCGCGATCAGCACCGCCCAAAGCACGCCGACGCCGAGATAGAAACTGCCCACCAGGCGCGCTTAGTCGGTCAGGACGCCAAGCCCCTTGATGGCAACCACCTTGGCGATCGCGGCAAACACTGCCACTGGCGCCAACACCATCACATAGCCGGTGATCTTCAGCATGACGAAGGCGCCCTGCTCGAGCAGATCCGTGACTTTCTGGGCCTGGGGACCCAGGGCCTGCAGGGCGGCGCCTAGGAAAATCGAGAATACGACGATCTGCAGCACTTCATTACGCGCCATGGCGTCAATGATCGAGGTGGGCGCCACGCGGGTGATGAATTCCCTGAACGTGAGGCTTCCAGTGGCGAGTTCGGGCCTGGCGCCGTCGAGGCCCGTGGTGTCGAAGCCGATGCCGGGATGCAGGAAGCTGGCCATCACGAGGCCGATGCCGAGCGAGACAAAAGAGGCCGTGATGAACCAGGCCATGGTGCAAACGCCGATGCGCCCGAGCGCGCCGCCGCCTCAGATATGCGCGATTGCGAACGCAAGCGTGGTCAGGATCAGCGGCGCGACGATCATCTTGATCAGCCGCAGGAAGATGTCCGAGAGGATCTTCACGCCGTCGGCGAAGGCTGTTGCCTGTTCGGGTGTTGCGGCAGAACAGACCCCGGCCCCCACCGCAATGCCGAGGACCAGTGGCCCGATAAGCGCCCAGAGTATCCAACGGCACATGTTCACGCCATGACTTTGCGTAACCAGCTCCCCTCGCCCAGCACGCAGAAAGCTGACGTCCTCCCGCACGAGGCGCTCTAGCGAAGCAGGCCGGAATGCCCTAAATGCGGCCTTTCAAACCTTCCCTCTCCTCCCGTCTCCGAAGGGTTCTTCGCCTCATGGATAATGTTCTCATCATCGGCGCCGGCGCCGCCGGCTCTGTCGTCGCCAAAAAATGCGCGATGGACCGCAAGACGTTCAAGCACATCACGCTGGCTTCGCGGCGGATCGAGAGCTGCGAAAAGGTGGCCAAGGATTGCGTTACGCAGATCGAGATCGCCCAGGTGGACGCCGATGACGTGGCCGCCACCGTCGCGCTGATCAGGAAAGTGAAGCCGGACCTCGTGATCAACATGGCCCTGCCCTACCAGGACCTGCCGGTCATGGACGCCTGCCTCGAGGCCGGCGTGAACTATCTCGACACCGCCAACTACGAGCCGCGCGAAGTCGCGAAGTTCGAGTATTCCTGGCAGTGGGCCTATCAGGAGCGCTTCAAGGCCGCTGGCCTGACGGCCATCCTCGGCTGCGGGTTCGACCCCGGAGTTTCGAACGTCTGGTGCGCCTATGCGCAGGAATACCTGTTCGACGAGATTGACTTCATCGACATCGTTGACTGCAATGCTGGCGACCATGGCAAGACTTTTGCCACGAACTTCAACCCGGAGATCAACCTGCGGGAAGTGACGCAGGATGGCAAATACTGGAAAGAGGGCGAGTGGATCGAGATCCCCGCGCTGTCGATCAAGACGATGGTGGACTATCCGGAAGTCGGCCCGCGCAAATCCTACCTCATCTACCATGAGGAAGAAGAAAGTCTCGTGAAGAACATCCGTGGCCTTAAGCAGATCCGCTTCTGGATGACTTTTGGCGACGCCTACATCAAGCACCTCGAAGTGTTTAAATCCATCGGCCTGATCAGCCTTGAGCCGATCAAGCACAAGGGCATGGACATCGTGCCGATGGAATTCCTGCGCGACCTGTTGCCCCCGCCATCGTCCTTAGCCGAGAACTATACCGGCAAGACGTCCATCGGCGTGATCGTCCGTGGCCGGAAGGGCGGCAAGGAAATTGCCAAGATGCTCTACAACGTCTGCGACCATGCCGAGACGAACAAGGAAGTCGGCGCACAGGCTGTTTCCTACACTACGGGCGTCCCGCCGGTCTCCGGCGCAGCGATGTTCTTCCGCGGCATCTGGAAAGGCCCGGGCGTATTCAACGTCGAACAGTTCCCGTCGAAACCTTTCCTGGATGATGTGGCAGAACGCGGCCTGCCGACAACGATCATCGACATCGGGCCGGATGATCAGGACGAGTTGTTTGAGGTGGTGACTTAAGCCCTCAACTTCCGCTTATCCCGGCGAAATCCGGGATCCAGAGTGGCAGATGAATTGATCTTGGTACTGGATCCCGGATTTCGCCGGGATGAGCGGATAAAAAATGGCTTCTATTCAAACCCCCTGCTTCGTGCTCGACACCGCGCGTCTCCGGAAAAACCTTGAGACGGCGAAGCGCGTGCGCGAGCAGGCCGGCTGCAAGATCCTTCTTGCGACCAAAGCCTTCGCGATGCCGGCGGCGTTTGCGCTGATGCGGGACTATCTCGATGGCACGACCGCCTCCGGCGAGCATGAGGCGATCATGGGCCAGGCGGAGTTCGGCAAGGAAGTCCACGTCTATTCGCCCGCCTATACCGAAGACGAAGTCCGCAGGCTGACGAAAGTGGCGCAGCATATCTATTTCAATTCCGCCGAACAGCTTGCACGGTTTGGCGACATTGCGCGCGATGCCGGCTGCCATACCGGCCTGCGGGTGAACCCCGGCTACTCCAATGCCACCCTCGGCGGCGATCTCTACAATCCGACCGCCCCCACCAGCCGCTTCGGCGAAGTGCCGGAAAAGCTTGCGCAGGTCGACTGGTCCGGCGTCGACATATTCCACGTCCACGCCCTCTGCGAGAGCCTGCATGAAGGCTCCGTCGGCCTGATCGAATACGTCTCGGAACACTTCGCTGCCTATGTCGGCCAGGTGAAAGCCGTGAACTTCGGCGGCGGGCATTTCCTCAACAAGCCGGGCTATGATGTCGACAAGCTGATCGCGGCGATCAAGGCGTTCAAGGCGCGCTTCGGCGTCGAGGTGATCCTCGAGCCGGGCGCCGGCCTCGTCGTCAACACCGGCGAGCTGCATGCGACCGTCCTCGCCCTCCACTGGAATGCGATGGATCTCGCCATCCTCGACGCCTCCGCCTCCACCCATATGCCGGACGTACTGGAAGTGCCTTATCGCCCGGACGTGATCGGCGCCGGGCAACCGGGCGAACATCCGCACACCTACCGGTTCGGCGGCAAGACCTGCATGACCGGCGACATTATCGGCGACTATTCGTTCGAAAAGCCGCTTTCGCCCGGCGACGAGATCATCTTCACTGACCAGATGCACTACGCTTTCGTGAAGACGAACACGTTCAACGGCACGCCGCTGGCGAACCTCGCCATCCGCTGGGAAGACGGGCGGGTCGAGATGATCTCGGATTTCGGGTATGAGGAATTCCGGCGGCGGCTGGGGCGCTAACCCAACAACCGTGGCTCCTTCTGTACTCCGAGCATTACGCCCATGCGGTTGGCGGCGCCGAGGCCTTGAGCTGGCGTATCAACGTGGTCTTGCCAATGCCCGCCTCTCCGGAAAACAGTGCGATGTGCCCGCGTCCGGCGCCGGCGCAGGCGGCCAGGGCCGTGACCAGCGAAAGCTGCCTGTCGCGCTCAATCAGCAATGTGTGTTCCCCATGCGACGCTGTCCGCCCTGAACCGGCAAGGCAGGCCCGATCGGTAGGAGGTCAGCTTCAAACCGGCATTTTCAAGGGATACCCTCGAAATTGGGTAAGGAGAGCCTCAAATTTAGGTAGGACCACCGAAGCGGGCGCCGCAAATCCTGCTTAGTTTGGTCCTGCGGGCTATGGGACGCACGCGCCAGGATACGGGGGCAGGCACCGCTCTCTCGCCTGCCCCCGCACTTTTGTGCCGGGTTTTCGGCGCCCGTCAGGCCTCTCGCGGCCCCGTCCATAAATCCCGCGCCGCGCTCTCCCTGACCGAAATGCCGCAGCCTTCCGCCTGACGCACCGCCGGCGTGGACGCGTCAAAACCGGTCGAGCAGTGAAACTTGACGCGAAATGGTCCGGTATCGCCCGCTTCCTGTGGAAGGGGGTGATCCCGCAGAGGGCCCAGAAGAAGTGCCGGGCGATGCCGGTGTTCTGGTTGTATTCACTCAGCGCGTCCCCGCCGGACAGCAGCGTGAAGGCGTCCTCGTGCACGGCGGCCATCAGCGGGCCCTTCATCCGGCACAAGAAACAGTCGCAGCGTTAGACATCGTTGATCGCGGCGGCGATGCGCAATTGCGCCGCGCCGCAATGGCAGGCGCCTTCGTAAACCGGTACGGCCGTCAGGAAACCTTCCAGGCCGTCAGCGCCGCGTCCAGCACGCCGACCGCTTCACGCACATGCGCATCCTCGATTACCAGCGGCGGGGCGAGGCGCAGCACGTTATTGCCGGCAACGCCCACCAGCAGGTTTGCATCGCGGCAGAGGCCCTGCACCGATTTCGGGTCGGCCTTGAGCCGGATGCCGGTGAGCAGGCCCTTGCCGGTGACGGCTTCGACCTTGTCGGGATGAGTATCCGAGAGGCTTTTCAGGCCCTGCTGCAGCGCGCCGGAGACGCGGCGCACATTGGCGAGGAAGGCCTCGTCCGAGATGATGTCCCAGACGACATTTCCGACCGCCATGGCGAGCGGGTTGCCGCCATAGGTCGAACCATGGCTGCCGGGTTGCATCGGCTCGGCGCAGGCCTCGGTCATCAGGCAGGCGCCAAACGGGAAGCCGCCGCCGATGCCCTTGGCGGCGCACAGGATGTCCGGCTCCACACCGTCCGCCCACTGATAACCCCAGAGCTTGCCGGTGCGGCCCATGCCGCATTGCACTTCGTCGAAGATCAGCAGCAAGCTGTGTTCGTCGCACATCTTGCGCAGGCCCTGGATGCAGGCTTGCGGCATGGCGCGCACGCCGCCTTCTCCCTGCACGACCTCGACGAAGATGGCGGCTGCGGTCGGCTCGGCGGCGGCCTTTTTCAGCGCCTCATGGTCACTCCATTCGAGATGCACGAAGCCCGGCAGTTTCGGGCCGAAACCTTCGAGGTATTTCGGATTGCCGCCGGCATTGATCGCCGCCATCGATCGGCCATGGAAGGCGCCGGTGAAGGTGATGATGTCCAGACGTTCGGGATGGCCCTTGGACCAGTGATACTTGCGCGCGGTCTTGATCGCGCACTCGACCGCCTCGGTGCCGGAGTTGGTGAAGAACACCCGGTCAGCGAAGGTGTCGCGGCAGATCTTGTCGGCGAGCTCTTCCTGTCCCCTGACGCGGAACATGTTGGACGTGTGCCAGAGCTTTCCCGCCTGGTCGCGCAGCGCCTCGACCAGCGCCGGATGGGAATGGCCGAGCGCGGTGACCGCGATACCGGCGATGAAATCGAGATACCGGCGGCCATCCTCGGTGTAGAGATAGGCGCCCTGGCCTTCAACGAAGACTTCCTCCGGCGGACGGTATACCGGCAGGATGTGCTGGCGGGGGTCCTCGTGAAAACTGTCCTCTGGCATCGCGGCGGCTCCGGAAACTGTGCGGGGATCGGGGTTTGGGCCACGCTTGGCGGTGGCCGGATGCCATGTCAACTCAGCTCGCCGGATTACGCCGATTTAATCCCATTTATGATCGAATAACAATAATATGTATTGACGTTATTCGATATGGTATTATTGTTAATCGTGAAGCCGGGTTCTGGACGCCGAGACGTTCAAACGCCCCTCGACTCTCCCCCTGAAGTCTTGACGCACTGGGACCCGGCCTTCGCCTCACGGGCCGGCCGGAACAGCTTGTGTGACGGTAAATAGACCCCGAAATGAAAAAAGAGGCGCAGCGCCGTTGCCGGCCAGCTGCGCCTCTCCACCGTTTGCAGCGTTTCCTCCCAGAAACTTGCTTGTCCATACGGCATCGAATCCCAATTCGTGTCAAGAATGTGTCGAAATATTTTCTCAGAATTTGTGATCCGAATTCGAAAATGCGCCAACCAGCGTATCTGCAACAGCCCTGGCCCCGGCCGTGAAGCTTGCCCGCAAAGATTGCGTGATGGCCGCCTCGCTTTGCAGGATCACCCCGTCATCCAGGACCTTCAAACCGTTGGCTTTGAGGGTGGCGCCGGTCGTCGTGATGTCCACGATCACATCGGCGGTCCCGGTTGACGGGGCCGCCTCGGTCGCCCCGGCGCTTTCAACCAGACGGTATTCTCCGACCGACTTCTGGGCAAAAAACCGGCGCGTCAGGCGCAGATATTTTGTGGCCACGCGGAGCCTGCGGCCATGGGATTTGCGGAAAGCGGCGCCGGCGGCCTCGAGATCGGACATCGTGTCGACGTCAAACCAGGCCTGGGGGACGGCAACCACGACATCCGCGCCGCCGAAGCCGAGCCGCTGCAGGACCTGGAAATCCTCCGGCCCGTCCTGCGCAAGGTCGTGCAGCAGGTCCTCGCCGGTGACGCCGAAATGCAGGCTGCCCTCGATCAGGCCCTGCGCGATCTCGCGGGCCGAGAGGAGGCGCACTTCCGCGTCCAGCCCGTCGATCTCGGCGGTATAGCCCCGCTCCCCGCCGATCTGGCGCAAGGGGTGGCCGATGCCGGCGAGCCAGGCTTCGGTCTGTTCCTTGAGGCGGCCCTTGGAGGGGATCGCAAACGTCAGCCGACTCATGCGTCCGTCCTCCATACACGCGCCATCCGGTCAGGGCGCACAACGCCGCCGATGCCGGTGGCGCAGACGCGGGCCCCGGAAAGGCCGGCAATCAGCCCGTCATACCGCCCGCCGGCCGCGACCGGCTGTGTGGGCGCAAGGCCTTCGGCGAGGACTTCGAACACGAAGCCGTCATAATAGGTGAACCGCCGGCCGAACCCGGCCCGGAACGACGCGGTGCGGCGCGCGCCCGGCACCAGACCGAGGATTTTCTCGACGCGGGACGCGAACGCCTCCAGCGCCGAGCTCGCGCCCGTCAGAGCGTGCGCCTTGGCGAGGGCGGACAGCGTGGCCGGAGCGTCGACCAGCGGACAATCGACATCGCGCAGCGCGAGCAGCGCCGTGCGCGCCGTCTCCGGCAATCCGCCCGCCTCGATCGCCGCACGCCGGGCGCGCAGGCCGCTGGCGATTTCGCCGAGGCTGCGCGCGCCGACCAGCGGCACATCCCGCGCCGCGAGCACGGCGTTGAGCGCGGCTTCGGTGTCGGGCGCCTCAATCGCCGCGAGAATGTCCGCCTCCAGAGGACGCGACGCAGCGTCCAGCACAGCGCGCACGCCGCCCTCCTGACGGAAGGCGCGCTTCAGGAGATCGGTGGTGACGGCGGGCAGATCGAGTGCATCTATGCAAGCCGGGAAGATCGCAAGGTCGCCGGTCACGATGGCTTTCGGCGACACGCCGCAGGCTTCGACCGCGCGGTGCACCAGCGCGAAGAGTTCGGCGTCCGCCGAGGGATCAGCGGCGTAACCGAAGCGCTCGACGCCAACCTGCGTGAACTCGAACGGATCGTCCTGCGCGGCCGGAAGGCGGAAGGCGCGGGCCGCGTAGGTATAGGTCTTGACCGAAGGGCCAGCTTCGAGACGGGCCGCTTCGAGACGGGCCGC
>ERZ888423.356-NODE-356-length-48324-cov-15.056703_pt1 | contig 48324 bp, 39 predicted proteins | sample MGYA00520523_ERZ888423 | MGnify/ENA primary metagenome ERZ888423 (study PRJEB32303, sample SAMEA104408611) | aquatic metagenome | biome: Brackish water; feature: Pelagic; material: water | place: Baltic Sea | collected 2014-06-08T10:24:00 | depth 30,27 m ... | reverse complement strand
GCATCCCGACGGCGTGCTGCGAACGACCAGTCAGTAGCGACGCGCGAGTCGGCGAACAGAGTGGCGTGACATGGAAGTTGGTGAACTGTGCGCCGGCTGCCGCGAGAGCGTCGACGTTCGGGGTATCGATGTCGGAGCCGTAGCAACCGAACTGCGCGAAGCCCGTGTCGTCGAGCAGGACGACCACGACGTTCGGCGCACCATTGCCGGGGTGCGGTGGCTCGTCGAACCAGGGCTCGGAATCGGCAAGGGTCTTGCCGATTTTTCCTTCGAAACGTGCCGCGCGAGTCATCCAGTGTTCTCCTTATTGAGTCCGGTGTCGAGTCCGGGGTCGGTGTCGGTGTACAGGCGGGGCCAGCTGTCAAGAATTGCCGTAAGCGAACGAACCCACGATCGTGAGATCTGCCGATCAGAACGGCCGTGTGCAGCCTGTAAGACCTCGTAGGCCTCGGGCGAAGTCATGGCATCGATCACAGCGAGCAGGTTGGCCGCTTCGGCAGGTGACAGTTGTGCCGCCTCAGATGCGAAGTGCGCACGCGCCTGATCGGACAGCTGCGATCGACTCCGACCGACCCCTTCGGCCATCGGTTGATAGTCGAGCGCACGCTGTCGTGCGATCTGCATCATCGGCCCAGCGACGGTCAGTAGATCGAGCCGGGCACGCACGTGCTTCGCAACTCGTTCCGCACGCGGCGCAGCAGAATCAACCACCGGGTCGAAGAGGTGGGCGTAGCGCTCTCGAAACACGTCGAACGCCTGACGTTGCATGTCGTCGAGACCATCGAAGTTACGGAAGATCGAAGACACCGAAACCCCGGCCTGCTCGGCGACGTCTTCGGCGATCGGAGGTACTTTGCCATTGCGTACGAGCGTAAAAACGGCGTCGATGACAGCGACACGGCTGCGCTCGCGGCGCGCCCGTCGACCATCTATTGGCGGCTCCGGCAAGGTGACCATTCAGTCATCGTAGACCGCACAACAGATGTATTGCGAGTCCCACTTTCACAACATGGCTCAGTTGCAGACCAACTGCACAATCTGGACACCGTCAGTCAGCGACTGATTCGGTAGAGCACGTGCCGCTCGAGGCGGTGACCGGGCTCGAGCGTCGGGTGGTCAAAGTCGTCGGCCGGGTCATGCGTCATCCCGATCCGCTCCATGACCCTCCACGACCGCTCGTTCACGGTCGCGGTGAAGGACACAATCTCGTCGACGCCGAGTCGTTCGAACCCGTCGGCGAGCACAACTCGTGCGCCTTCGGTGGCATACCCGTTTCCCCAAAACTCCTTGGCGAAGCGCCAGCCGATCTCGATTGCCGGCGTGAAGTGCGCCTCGAAGGTCGCTTGCCATAACCCGATGTAGCCAGCGAACAAAGACGACTCTGTTACCTCCACCGCCCAGAGGCTGAGGCCCTGCTGTTCAAACGCCGCTTCGGCCCGATCGACGAATGCATTGCTCTGCTCGAGGGTGAGGGTCGAGGGAAAGTGCTCCATCACCACCGGATCCGCGTTGAGTGCAGCGAACGCGACGCGGTCGGCGTCGGTCCAACGATGGAGTCGCAACCGATCGGTGCTCAATTCATGTGGACTCACGTGCCGATTCTCTCAGACACACCAAACGCCTGATCTACCGTCGTCGGCGCTGGAGTACTGGCCGAACGCGTCGACGCAGAGTTGGCGGATTGCACCGAGCACCGACGGATCCGGCGCCACGAGTGTCTGAGTGGTCACGCCAACAGTCTCGCTGAGCACGACCGGTCACACTGTGCCTGGCACAGTGTGACCGTGACATCTGAATCTGTTCGAACGGCCGGCCCACTCGATGGGGTACGCGTGGTCGACCTCACCAGCGTGGTTATGGGCCCGCTGGCCACACGCATGCTCGGTGACATGGGTGCTGACGTGATTCGTGTCGAGACACCCGAGGGCGACATCATTCGGCACTACGAGCCAGCACGTAGCGCCACGATGAGCGCGTTCAGCCTCAACCTGAATCGCAACAAGCGCAGCGTCGTGCTCGACCTCAAGTCCGACAGCGGCGCTGCAGCGCTGCGCGACCTCGTTTCCACAGCGGACGTGTTCGTTACGACCATGCGACGCTCGGCGTTGAGCCGACTCGGGATCGATGACGCATCGATTCGGGCAATCAAGCCGGACATCATCACCTGCATCGCCAATGGCTGGGGCAGCAACGGCCCGAACGCCGACAAAGCGGCCTACGACGACGTGATCCAGGCAGCGTCCGGTGTTGTCGACCTCTTCACCTACTCGGGCGGACCGCCGCAGTTGATGCCATCGATCATCGCCGACAAGGTCAGCGGCCTGCACATTGTGCCTGCCATTACGGCCGCGCTGTACCGGCGTGCAATGACGGGCGAGGGCGATTCGATCGAGGTGCCAATGGCCGAGGTCATGGCCTCGTTCAACCTCGTCGAACATCTCGGTGGCTCGACCTTCAAACCACCGGTTGGCCAGTTCAGCTACCCGCGAATCACGACCCCGAATCGGCGCCCCCGCGAAACCGCCGACGGCTGGGTTGTCCTGCTCCCATATACCGACGCCAACTGGCGTGACTTCTTCGGCTTCGTTGGCCGACCCGAGCTCGCTACTGATCCGCGATTCGCCGAGCAGCGTTCGCGCATCGCCAACTCCGATGAGCTCTACGGCATGCTCGACGCAATGGTCGCTGACCTGCCAACGGCCACACTGCTCGACTTCTGCGACAGCCGGTCGATACCGGCATCAGCCGTCCTCGACTTGGAACACATTGCCGACGATCCGCACTTCAAAACCATCGATCTGTTGCACGACGATGAGCACCCAACCGAGGGTCCGTACCGCTACACCCGAGACCCCATCCGGTTCGCGAGTCGGGGCGACGACCATGAGACTGTGCGGCTGCACGCACCAGGCCTTGGTGAACACACCACGCAGGTGATGGCCGAGCTTGGATGGACCGACGACCAGATCGCCACGCTGCATCCCTGAGAACCGAGACGCCGCGCCGCGCAGGCCACTCAGGCCACTCAGGCCACGGCCAGCGTTATATCTCAGCAGTGCGGGCCGAGTAGACCATTCCGGATGGAGAACCTGAACGGCAAAACGGCAGTGATCACCGGTGGGGCGAGCGGCATCGGTCTTGCGATGGCTCACCGGTTCGGCGCCGCCGGCATGAACCTGGTGATTGGCGACATCGAAGTTCCGGCGATGGAAGTAGCCGTGGCCGAACTGACTGCTGCTGACTACTCGGTCGTGAGCCTGCAGGTCGACGTTCGCGACATTGAGCAGCAGCGCGAACTCGAACGAGTTGCCATCGAGGCCTTCGGCAAGGTCCATGTGCTGTGCAACAACGCTGGTGTCGGCGCTGGTGGTCCGGTCGCTGATCCCGACAACCTCGAGGTCTGGCGCTGGACCATCGACATCGATCTGTGGGGCGTGATCTACGGCTGCAAGGTCTTCCTTCCGGCGATGATCGCGCACGGCGAGCCGTGTCACGTCGTGAACACCGCCTCGATGGCTGGCCACGGATCGGCTCCGTTCATGGGGGCGTACAGCGTTGCCAAGTACGGCGTCGTCGCCCTATCCGAGACGTTGACCAAGGAAATGCAGTTTGCCAACAATGCCGTCGGCGTGTCGGTGCTCTGCCCTGCCTTCGTGGCCACCGGTATCGCCAAAAGCGACCGCAACATGCCCGACAATCTCCGGCCTGAACCGGCTGACAACCCTGTGGCCGGTGGGATGCAGGCGACGATCGAATCGTTGGTGGCGAACGGCATTGCGACTGAGGTCGTCGCTGATGCAGTGCACGATGCTGTCATCGAGAACAAGTTCTGGATCCTCACCCACGACGAAACCAAGCCGGGCGTGCTCGAACGAGCCCAGCAAATCGTCGATGGCGTCAACCCGGGCCTCGGCGGGTTTCTCTAACTCACCACAGCTGTTTCTCGGGACTGAATGCGGCGGAAACCGCTGTGTCGTGTCCCGAGGTTGCTGCAACAGTTCATTCCTTGAGCGCCGAGATCTCGGGTCAGCTGATGAGGCCGTTTGCACGAAGCGCAGCGATGATCTGATCAGCGGCTTCTTCCGCAGACAGTGCCGTGGTGTCGACATGTACCTCCGGTGACTCCGGAGCTTCATAGGGCGAGTCGATCCCAGTGAAGTTTGCCAATTCACCGGCACGAGCCTTGGCGTACAAGCCCTTCGGGTCGCGCGTTTCAGCAACAGCGAGCGGCGTGTCGACGTGTACTTCGATGAACTCGCCCACTTCCACTCGCTCGCGGGCCAAGCGGCGTTCGGCGCGGAATGGCGAGATAAACGACACGAGGACCAAAAGACCCGCGTCGACCATCAGGCCTGAAACTTCAGCGATCCGCCGAATGTTCTCCACGCGATCTGCATCGGTGAAGCCGAGGTCGCGATTGAGTCCGTGGCGAACGTTGTCACCATCGAGCAGATACGTCCGCACGCCGAGCGTGTGGAGCTTCGATTCGACGATGTTCGCAATGGTCGACTTGCCGGACCCCGAGAGGCCGGTCAACCAGACGACGCCGGGCTGATGGTTGTTCTGATCAGCACGGGCTGCCTTGTCAACGCGAACGTCTTGCCAGTGGATGTTGTGGCTGCGCCGAAGTGCGAAGTGCAACATGCCAGCGCCCACAGTGGCCTGGCTGCGCTTATCGATGATGATGAACGAGCCCATCTCACGATTGTCCGCATACGGGTCGAACGGAACCGGCCGGTCGAGGCTGAGGTTGCACACGCCGATCTCGTTGAGTTCGAGCGTGTTGGCAGCGAGGTGTTCCAGCGAGTTGACGTCGACCCGAAACTTCGGAGTCGCGAGAGTCACGCCGACGGTGCGAGTACCGATCTTCATCAGGTAGGGACGGCCGGGCAACATCTCGTCTTCGTGCATCCACACGACGTGTGCCTCGAATTGGTCGGCTACTTCGGCTGGCTGATCAGCCAGACACATGAGGTCGCCGCGGCTGACGTCGATCTCGTCGGCGAGGGTGATGGTGACCGACTGGCCAGCGACAGCAACATCGAGGTCGCCGTCCATCGTGACAATGCGGTCGACGATGCTCGTCGTGCCCGCTGGAAGCACCCGGACCGTGTCACCTGGCCTGAGGGAACCGCCGACAATCCGGCCAGCGAAGCCCCGGAAGTCGAGGTTGGGGCGATTGACCCACTGAACGGGCATGCGGAAGGGCCCCGCTGCAACGTCATCATCGACGGGAACCTCTTCGAGGTACGTCATCAGCGTGGGACCGTCGTACCAGGGAGTGCTCTCACTGTGGTCGACGATGTTGTCGCCCTTCAGCGCTGAAACGGGAATGTAATTGACGCTCTGCAGCCCGATCTGGCGAGCGAAATCGGTGTACTCGGTGATGATGGCGTCGTAGATCTTCTCCGAGTAGTCGACGAGATCCATCTTGTTGATAGCGACGACAACCTCTTTGATCCCAAGCAGCGATACGAGATAACTGTGCCGGCGGGTCTGGGTGAGCACGCCCTTTCGGGCATCGACCATCACGACCGCAACGTCAGCAGTTGACGCCCCGGTGACCATGTTGCGCGTGTACTGCTCGTGCCCCGGCGTATCGGCCACAATGAACTTGCGCTTCTCCGTTGAAAAGAATCGATACGCGACGTCGATCGTGATGCCTTGCTCGCGTTCAGCCGTCAAGCCGTCAAGCAGCAGAGCAAAGTCGAGGTCGGTTCCCTGTGTACCGACCTTGGCCGAGTCGACCTCAAGTTGTGCGAGGTGGTCTTCGAAGACCATGTGTGACTCGTACAGCAATCGCCCGATCAGCGTGCTCTTGCCGTCGTCAACACTGCCGCACGTGATGAACCGCAGCAGCGACTTGTACTGATGCGACGTCAGGTACTCGTCGATGTCGACCGCGATCAGATCAGAAACGTGCGCCATTAGAAGTACCCCTCTTGCTTCTTCTTCTCCATCGAGCCAGCGGAGTCGCTGTCAATCAACCGGCCCTCGCGCTCGGACGTGGTGGCGAGCAGCATCTCCTGGATGATGCCAGTGAGGCTGTCCGCGTCGCTCTCGATGGCGCCCGACAGCGGGTAGCACCCGAGGGTACGGAACCGCACCTTCTTGATCTCAGGCTCTTCGCCCGGCTCAAACTGGAAGCGATCGTCGTCGATCATGATCAACGTGCCACCGCGGTGCACGACCGGCCGAGGCGCCGCGTAGTACAGCGGCACGATCGGAATCTGCTCGAGGTGAACGTATTGCCACACGTCGAGTTCGGTCCAGTTCGAGATCGGGAACACGCGGAGCGTCTCGCCCGCGCTTCGACGAGCGTTGTAGAGGCTCCAGAGCTCGGGGCGTTGGCGCTTCGGATCCCACTGATGCTGCGCTGAGCGAACCGAGAACATGCGCTCCTTGGCCCGCGACTTCTCCTCGTCGCGCCGCGCTCCACCGAAGCACAGGTCGAACTTGTTCATGTCAATGGCCTGTTTCAGGCCATCGGTCTTCCACATGTCGGTATGCATTGCGGAACCGTGTTCGAAGGGGTTGATGTCGCGTTCGATGCACTCGGGGTTCTGGTGGACGATCAGATCCACGCCGAGGTCCTTGGCCCGCTGATCGCGGAAGGCGTACATCTCGCTGAACTTCCAAGTCGTGTCGACATGGACGAGCGGGAACGGCGGCTTAGAAGGATAAAAGGCCTTCATCGCCAGGTGCAGCATGACCGAACTGTCTTTGCCGACCGAATACAACATTGCCGGGTTGTCGCTCTCGGACACCGCCTCGCGCATGATGTGAATCGCCTCAGCTTCGAGCCGCTGCAAATGTGTTAACTGATTCTCTACTAACTCCACGGACAATACATTAAACCGCAGAACCTCGCGACACAACAGAAACCTGCAATGCCCCCCCGCAGTTGCTATTCAGCGCGGGTGGCGCTGATCTGTGCTCGTGAGATAATCGGCAGCAAGCGCGACGACATCGGCCGGAAGGCTGCCGTCGACGAGGTCGGTGAGGCTGACCTCTTCAAGGACGCGACGCAAGCTGCCGCGGATTGCCATCCACACTTCGGGCAGCGCCTCAGCAGGTGCCGGATAGCTGAGCCCACGGAGGCTCTCGTCGTGCACATCAGCCAGCGGGCCGTCGACCGCACGAAACACGTCGGCAAGCGAGATGGCACTTGCCTCCCGCGACAGCGTGAACCCACCGGTCGGCCCACGCTTCGACCGAATCAGCTCGGCACGTTTCAGGTCACGCGTGATATCGAGCAGGTACTTGAGCGAGATCCGCTGGCGCGTCGCGATCGCCTCAGCCTTGACCGCACCACCGGCGACCTCGGCGAGTTCGCCCGAAGCGAGCTCAGCCATGAATCGCACCGCATTATCAACTCGCTCTGAAATTCGCATTGTCCAGAACCGTAGCGCCCGACCAAGAAACGCAACGCTGCCTCCACCAACACAAGTGTCCGTCGAAACTCATCAGGCAAACCCGCTTCGGTACGCCGCCAGCACACGTGACATGGCGACGCTCAACCAGACGGTGTTGACGGCGATCAGTGACGGCACGATCAGCCGCGATCGCGAATACGACGGAGTAAGACTTCCTGGGCAATCGTCGCAACATGCGTGCCGTCGAGGTTCAAGACGTCGCCGGTGACAAGACCACGCCCACCACTCAGGCCGTGTGAACGGGTGTCGAACCAGTGCCACTGATCGGCTCGGCACGGTCGGTGGAACCACACCGAGTGATCGAGACTCGCGCCCTGGAACTTGAAGCGATCGCTCGTGTCGTTTGCAAAGTCTGGGTGCGGCGATCGTGCCGCACGTGACGGTGCTGCGTCTGAGAGAAACGCCATTGCGAGGGTGTGCTTAACCGGATCATCGCCGAGGAGCGCGCTGTCTTCGTCCATAATCCGCAACCAGTAGCCGAGCCTCCAGGGCTCGCCGTCCTGGCCCGGAAGATCAACAGCACGCCGATCGATGAGGTTGCCCCACGAGTAGTTCTCCAGAGTCGGATCGTCAGGCAGCGCGAGCCCGTCGGGCAACTTGGTAATCTGCGCGTCAGCTTCATCTTCGTCGACCTGGAACGACACCGACACGTTGAGGATTGCCCCGCCAGATTGCCGCGCAACGACCTGGCGGGTACAGAACGATCGGCCATCACGAAGCCGTTCCACCTCGAAACGAATCGGTTCGGTCGTTGACCCCGGGCGGATGAAGTACGAATGCAGCGAGTGCGGGCGGCGATCGGGTTCGACCGTTGCTATTGCCGCAGCAAGCGCCTGCGCAACGACTTGGCCGCCGAAGAGTCGGTTGCCCCACGGGTACCGCGCCACGATCCCGACGTATGTGTCCGGGCCGTGCGGCTCCAAGTACAGCAGGTCGCCAAAGTCGACGTCTTTAATCTTCGGCGCAGCATTGCTCGGGTCACTCATGGCCCCATCATCGCTCAGACCACCCGAAATGGAGACCATCTCGCATCGCTGATGCGGCGTTTCAGTCCACATTTCGGGCGAGTGCACCGACGGGTGAGTTCGGTCAGCGGCCCCGGGATGAGCCAGAGTGAGCGCGTGGCAACGATCGACACCGTGGACCTGACCGACCAAGACGCATCCGGAGCGCTCGATCGGGCGCTCCGCAAAGACGGCTTTGTCCAGCTGGTCGGGCATGGTCTGGCGACCGACGTCGCCAACTCGCTGTGGGCCGAGATGGAAGAGTTCTTCGCCCTCCCATTTCGAGCCAAGTCGAAGTACGTGGTCGACGATGCAGCTGCGAATCGCGGCTACCGCCAGCGAGGCAGCGAGGCCCTGTCGTACTCGCTCGGCGAGGCCAGCCCGCCCGATTTGTTTGAGTCGTTTAACTCGGGCCACGACGCGCGGGCAGGCGCACATCGTCTGATTCAGGCAACGCCCTGGCCAACGGAGGCGCCGGGGTTCACTGCAGCGACCCGTCGTTACCTCGACGCGATGGCCGAACTCGCCGGTCGACTCGACCAGCTGATCGGCGCCATCATCGGCATCAACGACCTGGCTGGTCGGTCGACGGCCGGGCCCGACACCATGGCCTGCATCCGCTATGAACGGCTCGACGACGAGGTAGCACCTGCGCCGGGCCAGAAGCGGATGGGCGCACACAGCGACTACACCACCTTCACGATCCTGCGGGCCGACCCGGTACCCGGCCTCGAGATCCTCGGATCCGACGGCTGGAAGCCAATCGTCCCCGACGCCGAGGCGTTACTGCTGAACGTCGGCGATTTGCTCGCAATGTGGACCGACGATGCCTGGCCATCCACGGTGCATCGAGTGCCCCTCCATGGCGACGGCACCGATCCGGTGCTCCGCCGATCAGTCGCGTACTTCCACTACCCCGACCTCGATGTTGCCGTCGAACCTCTCCCGGCGTTCCGCCGACCTGACAGTACGTACCGATCCGTGACGGTTGCCGATCACCTCGGCGCCCGGCTGATCGGCCCGAAACGTCACGCACCATCGGCAGGCACGAGCACACTGAGCGACCGAACGATCTGACCCAGCCGTCTCACCTGTCCAGCCGTCTCACCCTCCCGTCTCGCTCTGCCGAACGCGCGATTCATACGGTGACGAGATGGACGACATGAACGACTTCCGCCAACGGTGCATCAACTTCATGGAGTCGCAGCCAACGCCGGAGGGCGCACCGACGTTCGAAGAGTCGTGCGCGTTCCACGCTGCGGCCGCCGTGGCGGGCGTCGGCGCGGGGGTGCCGTACCCCACAGAGTTCGGCGGGGTGGGATTAACCAATGCCCACGACAAGGTCTGGCGCGAGGTCAAAGAGAATTACCCGATGATGGAAAGCGAGTTTGTCATCAGCCACGGCATGTGCCTGCCGATGATGAACGACCATGGCACTGACGAGCAGAAGCGCCAGTTCATGCCTGATCTGATCACCGGCAAAACGCTGTGGTGCCAAATGTTCTCTGAACCCGGCGCTGGCTCGGACGTCGCATCACTGCAGACCAAAGCCGAACTCGACGGCGACGAGTGGATCATCAACGGCCAGAAAGTCTGGACCACCTTGGCGCACAAATCGCAGTACGGATTGTGCGTAGCACGAAACGACGCAGATCAGGTCAAGCATGCGGGCCTGTCGATGTTTATCCTCGACATGCAGGCACCCGGCGTCGAAATCCGTCCAATCAACCAGATCAACGGCGAGTCACATTTCAACGAGGTGTTCTTCACCGATCTGGCCATTCCGAAAAACTGGCTGCTCGGCGAACTGAACACCGGCTGGAAGCTCGCCACCGCGATGCTGATGTACGAACGTGTGGCGATCGGTGCGGGTGGCGGCGGCGGTATCAACCGACCGATGTACGACCAACTCCACAACTACGCGACGGCATCAGGAGCGATCGACAACCCGGTCGTCCGCGATCAGATGATGCAGGTGTATTCGATGGAGACCACCAAAGCACTCATCGCCATGCGCACCCGCACCGAGATGAAGGCGGGCAACACGCCGGGCCCCGGCGGCTCGCTCGGCAAATTGTATGGCTCAGTGATTGCGTGGAGGATGCGTGAGATTGCACTCCAGATCGCCGGCGTGTCGTCGGTCGCTTGGGCCGACGATGATCCGCACGGTGGCAGCGCGCAGAGCCTGACCCTGCGAAGTTTCGCTTCGGGCATCGCTGGTGGGACTGACGAGATTCAACGCAATATCATCGGCGATCGCGTCCTCGGCCTGCCACGTGAACCTGCTGTCGACAAAGGCGTGGCGTTTCGCAACCTCAAGGTTGGAACCCAAACCTGACAGTTCAGTCGCGCAGTTCGCGTTTGAGAATCTTTCCCGTGGCATTGCGCGGCAATTCGTCGATGAAGCGCACGGACTGAGGCACCTTGAACCGTGCGAGGCGTTCACGGCAGAAGTTTAAGATCGCGGTCTCGTCCAAAACTAAACCCGCAGAATCCGCCGACTTCACGATGACTGCCTGGCCGACCTCACCCCACTTTTCGTCAGGCAGCCCGATCACTGCGACGTCGGCGACACCCGCAAGATCGAACAGCGTCGACTCGACCTCCGACGGATAAACGTTTTCGCCACCGGAGATGTACATGTCTTTCCATCGGTCAACGATGTACATGTAGCCGTCCGTATCCATCTGCGCCGCGTCGCCCGTGTGTAACCAGCCATCCGTGATTGCATCGGCGGTTGCCTCGGGATTGTTCCAGTAGCCCGGCGTGATGTTTGGCCCCTTGCACCACAGTTCCCCGATCTCACCCGGAGCCACGTCACCACCGTCTTCGCCGACAATACGAATGGCCGTATTCATCCCTGGCAGGCCTGCGGAGCCGGCCTTCGTGACCGCCATCTCCTTCGAGATCGACGTGACCATCGGGCTCGTTTCGGTCATCCCGAACGCCTGGATGAGCGGGCAACCAACCTTCTCCCACATCTGTAGCAAGGGAAGCGCCGAGGGTGCACCGCCGATGGCTGTGGTGACCACGCCGGAGAAGTCAGTGGTGGTGAACTTCTCGTGCTGACCCATGAACAGGTAGTTCGCGGGCACGCCGAGAAAGTGGGTGATGCCACGTTCCGGATCGTTGATCAGGTCGAGCGCCTCGCCCGGGTCGAAAGTGCGCATGATCAGCGTTGATCCACCGAAGTAGGCAGCGGGGTTGGTGTAGCAGTTGAGCCCGCCGGTGTGGAACAGCGGGAGGAAGCAGAAGTTGACCATCGAACGGCTGAGATCGCTCAGCTCGGCGAGGTTGATCGAGTTCCAGAACGACATGCCGTGCGTAATGATCGCTCCCTTCGGACGACCGGTGGTGCCCGAGGTGTACATGATCGTCAACGGATCGTCGTGGGTGAGCTCGGGCATCAGCGGGGCCACTGCCGGGTCGATGTCGATGCGGTTGGCTGCGGCAGCGAGCCCATCGTCGTAGTCCACACTCCCCTCGGGATGCGACCCTGCCCCACTGAATATGACCAGGTGCGCCACATTGGTCCGCTCAGCGAGTTCGGCAGCGGTGTCACCGAACTCGGGGTCAGCACAAAGCACGGTGGCCGCGGCATTGCTGACGATGTAGTCGAGTTCGTGAACCGTGAGTCGCCAATTGACGGGCACAAAGATCGCGCCGAGCCGAGCGCAGGCGAACTGCACTTCGATGAACTCGACACGGTTCATCGAAAACATCACCACGCGGTCACCGCGGCCTACGCCGAAGTCGTCGCGCAACATCGCTGCTGACCAGCCAACTCGTTCGTCGGCCTCCCGCCAGTTACACACCAACCCAGCCCCGTCACCAGTGGAGTCGATGTCGGCCCAGGCCGGTCGGTCAGGGCTCACCATTGCGTGGTGAGCAACCCAGTCATATGCAGGAGCAATCGGCATCGTGACATGCTGCCAGAACAGAATCGGCCCACTCGACACGTAGCCCTGTCACACCGAACCTGGAATCACCCGTTGGCCATGCAGGCAGCCCGAACGGATCGGCGGAACGGGAGTAATCCGGAGTAATCCGGAGTAATGACTACACCCGTTCGGACTGAATTATCGACGCAGGGCGGGGACGTCCGAAGAGATATCCTTGGGCTTTATCGCAGCCGAGGTCGCGCAGCCTGTTGAGCTGCAGCGGAGTCTCGATACCTTCGGCAACGACCGACAGTCCAAGGCTGTGCCCGAGGCGGACGACTGCTTCGACGATTGATGTGTCGTCATCTTCGAGGCCGAGGCCCGCGACGAACGATCGATCAACCTTGATTGCTTCCACCGGGAAACGCTTCAAATACGTGAGTGACGAGTAGCCGGTGCCGAAGTCATCGACCGACAGGTGCAGGCCAAGGCTGCGCAGTTCGCGGATCGCTGAGCTGGCAGCGACGGTGTCTTGCATCAGCGTCGTCTCGGTGATCTCGAGCCAAATTGAGTCGGCAGCGATCCCCGTCGAGCCAAGCGCGTCGCGCACAGTCTCGACGAACTCTGGATCGATGAGTTGCTGCGTCGCAACGTTGACCGAAAGACCACAGTTCGCGAAACGCATACCTCTTGCCCGCCACTGCGCGAGCTGCGCGAACGAATCACGCAAAATCGACGCGCCAAGATCGACGATCATCCGGCCGGACTCAGCCGTCGGGAGGAATTCACCGGGCATCAGCAACCCGCGTTCCGGGTGGAGCCAGCGAGCGAGCACCTCGAAGCTCACAAGCTCGCCGGACTCTAGGTCAACGATCGGCTGGAAGTACGGGACGATCTCATGGCGTTCGATACCGCGCCGCAGCTCTGACGAGAGTTGCAGTGCGCTGACCGATGCCTGGCGCGTCTCCGCGGTGAATGCTTCTACTCGGTCACGCCCTGCGGCCTTGGCGCGATACATCGCGGCGTCGGCGTCGCGCACCAGCTCGTCTGCAGTGAAACCGGGCGCAGCGTTCACGGCAACACCAATGGAGGCCGTGACCACCATCTCGTGACCCTCGATCACGATTGGTTCCATCGCCGCACGCCGGAGGCGTTCCGCGATTGCTGCCGGGTCGACGAACGCTCCACTCGGCGTGTCTTCGCCACCAATCGACACGCGGTCGATGAACACCACGAATTCGTCACCGCCGAAACGTGCCAACCGATCACTGCCGCGCATCACGCCACGAAAACGCTTGGCGATCTCGCGCAGCACCTGATCGCCGAGACCGTGTCCGAGACTGTCGTTGACGACCTTGAAATTATCGAGATCGATGAAAAGCACAGCCACCTGGCCGGGCTGCGCAAGCAGGAGATGAGCGTCAAGGCGGCTCACCAGCGCCGTCCGGTTCGAAAGGTCGGTCAGGTCGTCATGGGTTGCAGCATGCATCAGCAAGGCCTTCGAATGCCGTTCCTCCGTGATGTCCTCGATGTGTGTGATTGCCAACGACACACCATCTTCTTCGGTGATCGACACACGTGTACGTGCCCACACGTAACCGCCGTTGTGACGCTTGTACCGCTGTTCAAGTGCGTAGGTATCGGAGATTCCCAGCTCGAGTTGGGCGCGCTGCGATGCCGCTGCTGCCAGGTCGTCCGGATGCGTCAGGGCGCGGATCGCCATACCGAGCAGCGAATCGAGAGGCCGGTCGAGCATGTCGGCAAGCGGTTGATTTGCGTCAACGACCTTGCCGTTGTCCAAACGGACGAGCGCCATCCCGGTCGGTGCGGAATGGAAGGCCTGCTGGAAGCGGCGGCGGGCTTGCTCGAGCGCTGCGGTCGTCCGCTTACGATCAGTGATGTCGCGCAGCAGAAGCACCCGACTGCCGGCGGCGCGATGGCTGACGATTTCTCTCCCGTCCTGGGCGAGGTGAAGCGACGCCTCGACGAGGTGAGGCTGGCCCGACATGTCGACCAACTCGAACACCGCAACAATGCCGTCACGCCCTCCGCTCACACTGGTCACCTCGTCGCCGACGTTGAACCGCTGCCATTGCTTCGACATCGAGTCGCGGTCGGCCTCGCCGACCATTTCCATGAAGGCTCGCCCAATCAAATCGTCAACCGAACGACCCGTCAGTTCTGCAGCTCTGCCGTTCGCCGAAGCGATGCGGCCAGTGTCGTCGAGGCCCATCACGGCATCTGGCAGATTGTCGAGCAGTTGACGCACCTGCGCCTGCGTCTCGGACAGTTCGTCGATTGTTATTCGGAGACGTCGACCGAACCGACGCGCCTCCAGCCAGGTGACCACCACAGCGACCACCGAGAGCACACTGATGATCGACATGACGAGGACCTTGTAAGTCGACCGATCGCTCGCAGCGGCAAAGGCTGCCAGGCCGATCAGTGCGACGGCAACGACGACGACTGGAGCTACCAACCACCACGACTTCATTGCTCTTCGCCGTATTGCTTCTGTGCGCACCACGTCAAAATACGACCCGACGGCGCAGAGATCAGGGATGTCCGTTTTGAGCCCACCACTCATCGAGGCGAGCGCGGACAGCGTCTTCGCCGATCAGACCCTCTTCGAGTCGAACTTCCATCAGGAAAACCATGGCTTGACCGACTTCGCGACCCGGCTTGATACCGAGGTGCTCAATCACCGAGTTGCCATCCATCTCAGGACGCAGCGCAGCGAGTTCTTCGGCCTCGGCCAGCTCGGTGATGCGTTCTTCGAGTTCGTCCATCCGGCGTGACAGGCGCGCTGCCTTCTTGGCGTTGCGCGTCGTGCAGTCGCAGCGCGTCAGAACGTTCAGTTCCTGCAGCAACGGGCCAGCGTCGCGGACGTAGCGGCGCACGGCCGAGTCCGACCATCCCATCGAATACGTGTGGAAGCGAAGGTGAAGGGCAACAAGTTCGGTGATCGCCTTGACGTCGTCATTGGAATAACGCAGTGCGCTCAGACGCTTCTTCGTCATCCGGGCGCCAACGGCATCGTGATGGTGAAACGTTGTCCCCTTACCCTCGAGGTAGCCGCGTGTCTTCGGCTTGCCGATGTCGTGGAACAACGCTGCGAGGCGCGTCAGGCGGAAGTCGAACTGGGGTCGATCGCCGGATTCGATTGCTGGGTGCTCGTGCAGCGGGCGGACATTCTCGACAACCGCCAACGAATGCGTCAACACGTCTTTGTGCCGATGAATCGGATCGTGTTCGAGCTGCATCGCTGGCAATTCGGGCAGAAACTCGTCGGCTAGACCGTTCTCGATCAGAAACCACAGGCCAGCAGTCGGATGGTCAAGGACTATCAACTTGTCAAGCTCGTCGCGAATCCGTTCAGCCGACACGATCTCCAAGCGATTCGACATTTCCTTGACCGCAGCAACGAGTTCATCTGTCGGCTGCAACTGGTATCGCGCGATGAACCGGGCGGCACGCAGCATCCGCAACGGGTCGTCGCTGAAACTCACCTCAGGGCCGAGGGGCGTACGTAAGGTCTTCGTGGCCAGGTCTCGCGCACCATGGAAGGGGTCAACCAAGGTCGGCATGGCGGCTCCGGCACCAGAGGCATCGCCGGTCAGTTCCAACGCCATTGCGTTGACGGTGAAGTCGCGCCGCGCCAAGTCGGCTTCAATCTCGTCGGCGAACACGACATGTGGTTTGCGGGAATCGTCGGTGTAGGCCTCGGCCCGGAACGTGGTGATCTCGTACGGCCGTGTTGCACCGGTTTCGGGATTGACCTTGTGCGCGCCGATCGTGCCGAACTTCTCGCCCTGCGTCCAGATTGCGTCAGCCCAGCCCTCAAGGCAGGCCTTGATCTCGGGCGGCCGTGCATCGGTCGTCAGATCGAGGTCGAAATCGGTCTTTCCGCTGTCAACGAGAAGGTCGCGCACGGTGCCGCCGACCAGGTAGAGACGGTGACCGGCTGCATGAAAACGATCGGCAAGCGGCGACAGCTCGCGCAAGACGGGTTCGAATCGTTCTGGCACCACGACTGGTAACGATATTGGTCTACCGCTCACTTCTAACATTTGCCGACAATCTCACCGGGCGGTTCTCTTTCAGACTGCTGGTCCACTGCACGGGCCGAGCAGGCATCGGGCAAGTAACGTTGGCCTCGTGACGACGGCGACGGCGCGAGACATGGTGCACGGGCGCCTCGACACCTGGCCCTACGAACCCGACGTCGCCCACCTGGTGCTTGTCGACCACCACATGGTGCCGACCCGCACCGACGTCGAGGCCTGGATCGCCGAGGCACGTCAAGCAACAGAACCGAAACGCGCGATGCGGACAGGCGCTATGTTCCCCGAGGCGGCCGTTGTCTTCGCTGACGCCGGCTTCACCACAATCGACACGCTGGCCCTTCTCGACATCCGTCTTCTGACGCGCAGTGATCGCGGCCGTCCAACAACACGGCGGAACGGCCGTCCAACAACACGGCGGATGCGCTCAAGCGACCTCCCAGCGATCGCCGAACTTGACCGGACAGCATTTGGCGATCCGTGGGGCAACGACGTCCGTTCGCTCGGCGACATCACCACGGCGACCCCACGGCATCAGGCGCGCGTTGTCGAAGGTCCCGACGGCCTCGAAGCCTTCGCCATCAGCGGTCAATCCGGCCGCTACGGATACCTGCAGCGCCTCGCGGTCCATCCAGATGCGCGTCGACACGGCCATGCACGGCACCTCGTCGGAGGTGCTCTGCACTGGATGGAACGGCGCGGCGCCTCGACCGCGCTCGTCAACACCGGCGTCGACAATGACGCCGCGCTCGACCTTTACCGCTCACTCGGATTCACCCGGCGCGCCGAAACACTGCAAATTCTCGAACACATTTTCGCGTGATGGGACTTCGACACAAACGGAATGGCCTCGTCGTCGCAGCCTCCGTACTCTTGGTAAGCGCCGCAGTCACTGCAGGAGTTGCAAGCGGTGCTCCCACGAACGTCGAACAGACCGCCCGACAGCGCACCGGCCTTCGGGTTGAGCTCATCGAACAAGATTTCACGTTCCGCCCAGGCGCCTCAATTCGCCTCGTCTACCGAATCACCGGCGACCTCGATGCAGGCGGCATCACACCCCCGACAACAACCACCACGACCACCACGACCACCACGACCACCACGGTCCAGATCGGCCCAGCAACGCCAGCCGTCAACGCAACTGCGCCGCCCGAGACCACCAGACCAGGCACCACTGCATCGCCGACGACGACCACGACCACCACCACGGTTGCACCCGTCCCCTCGCTCACGGTCGACATCGCCAACTTCGAGGCCATCACGAGCGCTGACAGCTCCGTTTTCGATCGAATTTTCGGCCAAGCTGCTCAGCCGGGTGCGTTCCGCAACAACATCGATGGCGTCCGGTTCGCCGACGCTCGCGACCAAGTCGAAATCATCACGCCCACCGAAGCAACCCTCACCCTCGATATACCGACCGACACCGGCGGCAACGAGGTGCCGAGCGGACCGGACAGCCTCGAGTTCCCAGACCCTGGATTCACGCCGATACGAATGCAACTCCTCATCGACGACAACCTGGTCGCCACTCACGGCACGATCATCGAACGCCAGCCCGGCAGCGATGAGACCCAGCGTCCGGCCGAACCCATCACACTGGGCTTAGTCGCTGAAGTCAGCCGGTCCAATGGGTCCCTGACCGACGCACTGGCCACGCAGGACGAGATCGTCACCCTCGTCGGCGCGGCTGGCAAACTCACTCCCCCCATCCTCGCTGCAGTGCCACCCACAGCGGTCTCCGCGCTCGCCGATCCGCAAGCGGCTGTGATGGCTTTCGACAACGACGAGATCACCACCCACACCGACGTCGAGTTGGACGTGTCATCAGCTGTCGCAGCAGGCGTCCCCGACGTCTTCACTCGGTCCCTCAACGCTGGCGAAGACATCGTCACCGGCGTCTTACGTCAGACACCAACCCGCGTTGTGTGGATTGCTTCTGCGCCGCTCAGCGGTGGCGGGGCACAGCTGCTTCGTGATCTCGGCGTTCGGTACGTAGTGATGACGCCTGAGCTCTACGCAATGACTATCTCCGAGAACGTTCCCGACACAGACCGGCTTGTCGAGCTCCCGCTCCCCGACGGCGGCAACATGCCAGTCCTGCTGATCGACCGACTCAGTGCATTGTTGACCGCGGACGTCGCCGACGATGTTCTCGCTGAACAGACAACAGTCGAGTGGGCCGTGCGGATGGCCACCGAATTGGTTCTCGACCATCGGGAGAACGGCCGTAATGTACGTCGGACCCGACTCCTTTCAGGGCCCAACCTCACCGCGCTCGATCCGCGACTCATCAATGCGCTCGCCGACATCGCCGAACTGACACCCGACCTCCGTTTTGCTGCACCGTCGACGCTGATCGGCTTGACGGACGTGCAACGACTCGGATCAAGTGAAATCACGTTCCCAGATGTCGCAGGACCTGACCTCACTGCGCGCCTCCAACGCATCAACGATGCCAAGCTCTCGCTGACCAGCGCTGGATCGATGCTGGCGCCCGACGGCGGACGGACTGCTGATTGGTTCGATGAACTCGATCGCCTCGTCTCGACGTCGGTCAACGACAACGCGGCCAACGCCCGGATCGACGGTGTGCTTGACGAAGCCGGTCGTATCCTCACCGCTGTTGTTCTGCCTGATCCGTTCACCTTCACATTGACGGGCAACGCCGACGAGATCACCATTCGTCTCAGGAACACCAGCAGCGATCCGCTCACTGTCATCTTGCAGATGTCGTCATCGAAACTCACGTTTCCGAACAGCGACCAGTCGATCACACTGCGCCCGAATGACAGCACCGACATTCGGGTGCCGGTCCGAGCTCGCTCAAACGGAACCTCGGCTGTCAACGTCGCGTTGCTCACGCCACTCGGCGACCCGCTCGGTGAACCAGTGGTATTGACCTCACGCGTGAACGCACTGACTGGCCTCGGCCAAGTACTCACGGGAGCATTCATCATCTTGCTGGGCACCTGGTGGTTCGCGAGCTGGCGCAAACGACGCGATGCCGATTCAGATGTCCCGCAACATGCTGGTCGAGATGCTGGTCGAGATGCTCGCGACGCCAACGCCGAGGCGACTAACCTCTCATCTCCGTGAGCGCGCCAACAAACATTGTTCGAATCGTCACCGACAGTTCGTGTGACCTGCCCCAAGAGATCGCCGACGAACTCGGCATCGTGATCGTGCCGCTCAGCATCCGCTTCGGCGACGATGAGCTGATCGACCGCGAAGAGCTCACGGTTGCTGAATTCTGGAGCCGGTGCGCCGGATCAGACACGCTGCCCGAAACCGCGGCACCCGCACCCGGCCAATTCGAGACCGTGTACCGACGGCTCAAAGACGAAGGCGCAGCGGGTGTGGTTGTCGTCTCACTGTCGGGCGCCCTCTCGGCCACCATGCAAAGCGCCGAACTTGCAGCACGTTCCATCGCCAACGACGATTCGATCGATTTCGACGTTCGCGTCGTCGACAGCCGCACCGTCACCCTCGGCTTGGGCACCATTGCTCTTGCTTGCGCCCGCGCTGGACGCGACGGTGGATCGATTGATGACGTCGAAGCACTCGCCACCGACCTCGCCCAGCGCACCCGGGTGTTCGGTGCTCTCGACACGCTCGAGAATTTGAAAAAAGGCGGCCGCATCGGCAACGCGAAGGCAATGCTCGCCACCGTCTTGTCGATCAAGCCGATCATCGAGGTCGCTGGTGGCATCGTCGAAGAAGCCGGCAAGCAGCGCACCCGTTCGAAGGCGCTCACGTATCTCGTTGACAAAGTGCGGAGCTTTGACGGCAAGATCGCGAACCTCGCAGTACTCCACGCCGACTGCGGCGACGTCGACCTGTTCGTCGACATGCTCACCCCGCACTACGACGGCGACATCGTCATCGGCGAAATCGGCCCCGTCATCGGCACCCACGGGGGCCGGGGCACGATCGGCGTGGCGTTCCACGAACTCTAGGGTTTGCTGCCTGCCTGGCCCCCTCTGCCTGTTTTGTGTGAGCGATTGCCGCGTCGTTGGCAATGTCTCCTCACACGGAACTGGACCACACCTTCAACTGGTCGAACAACAGCACAGCAGCAACCGGTGCATTGCCCCATGATCAAACCGCCAGCCAAGTAACGTCTCAATCGACCATGTCCGAACCGACTTCAACGCTGATCGCCGAGCGTTACGAACTGAAACGCCGCCTGGCTCAGGGTGGTATGGCCGAAGTCTGGCTCGCCGTCGACCTCACACTGGACCGCAAGGTCGCAGTCAAGTGGCTCAAGCCTGCATTGGCTTCTGATGAAGTCGTTGCGGAACGCTTCCGACGTGAGGCAATCGCAGCAGCGAGCCTCAACCACCCGAACATCGTCGCCGTTCATGACGTGTTCGAACACGAGGGTCGCCAGGCCGTGGTGATGCAGCTCGTCGACGGCAAGAGCCTCCGGCAGCTACTCGACACACAAAAGCGCCTCTCTCCCGAACTCACCGCGCACATCGGCGCCTGCACGGCTGCGGCGCTGCATCACGCGCACGAGAACAACTTCGTCCACCGTGACGTGAAGCCCGGAAACATCATGATTACCCCAGACGGACGGGTACTCCTCACCGACTTCGGCATCGCCAAGGCTCTCCAAGGCGGCGACGATCTGACGAGTGAAAACATCATGATGGGCACGGCGAAATACCTGTCGCCCGAACAGGTCCGCGGCAAGAAGCTCGACGGTCGCGCTGATCTGTACTCGCTGGGCTTGGTTTTGTACGAGTGCCTCGCCGGTCGGGTGCCGTTCCTCGGCGAAAGCGATGCCGACACTGCGCTCGCGCGCCTCCAGCGCGACCCGACCGACCTCTCCCGACTCCGTGCGACACTGCCAACAAGCCTGGTGACAATCATCCATCAGCTCCTCGCACGCAACCCAATGCACCGTCCGGCAACCGGCGCCGACTTGGTTGCCGCACTTGAACAAGCCGCCGCCGAAGGCCCGCCTGACATCGATGAAACCCCCCACGAGCGCTCAACGGTCGCGCCGTTCTCCGCAGGTCGTCTCCGTCGTGCACCCTCAGATCTTGATGGCCGCGCCGACGACCGTCGGCGCGCCGCCCGCGGCGATTCATCACCAAATGGAACCCCGCGTCAACGCCGCGATCAGACGCCGAGTAACCCACAGCGGCGCGATCATCCCATCAATGGACGCCAGACACCCACCAATCCGCGCCCTCCGCTCCCACCGCTCCCTCCCATGCCTGGGCGTCGTCGCATACCGGGTGAGCCAGAGCAAATCACCGGCACAGTGCCGATTCAACAACCCCCACGGGAACCTCGCCAGCGCGACCGCACACCGCACGCTGGTGCACAGCTCCGTGGCAAGCCAGTCAAGGGCATGTCGCAGGGGTGGAAGCCGTCGCTTACCGTGATTGGCGGTCTCTTGCTGCTGGCCGCCATCGTCGCCATTGCGCTGGTCATGAGCGCACAGTTCGGGAGTGACGACAACGGTTCGAATCCACTCGCAAGCGTGGTTCCTGATGCTTCCATCGTCGCTGGAGTCGACACCGCAACAGCTCAGACCGGAGATGCTCCTGCTCAAGTTTCGCCCACCGGCTCGGCCTCAATCGCTGGCATCACCACGTTCGACCCTGATGGTGACCGCGAAGAAAACGACGACGACGCCATGCTCGCCCTCAGTGACGGCCTCGCAAGCACCAGCTGGCGCACGGTGTGCTACGGCGGCGAGTACATGGGCGGCAAAGTTGGCGTCGGCCTCGTTGTCACGCTCGATCAACCCGCGCAGCAGGCCCTGACCGTCGACGTGATCAACGGCCCGTACATCGTTGACTTCTACACCTCGTCAGCCGAACGCGCCCCGGGCGAACTCAGCGGCTGGGATGGTCAGCTGGGTGCTCAACGGTTTGCCACCGAAGGCGAAGTGCTGCAAACCGACGTTCCGGCAGCTCCCGTACGCCACGTGCTCGTCCTTCTGAAGCGGCTTGGGGCCGACACATCGTGCAGTGACAACAACCCGTTCCGCGGTCGGCTCGGCGAGATTGCCCTGGTCGGGTAGCCCAATGAGTGAGATGTCGCGCTGATGGCTCCGCTCTCCGATGACGAGCTGGTCGCCGCAGCACAGGGCGGCGATCGCAGCGCAATGGACCAGCTCCTGCGCCGCCACTACGACCGAATCTACGCGGTTTGTCGCCGGGTCACAGGCGGGCCCCAGGATGCCGACGACGCTTGCCAAGAAGCACTGATCAAGATCACTCGGAACCTGCCGCGCTTCGATGGGCGAGCAGCTTTCAGCACCTGGGCCTATCGCATCGCCACCAACGCTTCGCTTGACGAGCTTCGCAAGCGCAAACGTCGGCCCAGGCTGCATTCGATGAACCCTCAGAGCGACGGTTCCAACGGCGCCGGACCCGAGGCGGTCGACCCGACGGCCGCCAAACGCATCAATGCGATCGACGATCGCCTCGCCATCGACGAAGCGCTCGGTGAACTGAGCGACGACTTCAAAGCCGCTGTCGTTCTCCGTGACGTCGCTGACCTCGACTACGACGAAATCGCGGACGTCCTCCAGATCCCGATTGGCACGGTCAAATCACGAATCGCTCGTGGACGCGCAGCACTCGCTGAATCACTCCGCCTGGCGGACCTGCTTAACACTCCGCACACTCTGCACACTCCGCACACTCCGCTCGCCAGCGAGCATGACAGCGTGATGAACGCCACCGACCCCGTCACCGAAGAAATTCGCATCATCGGGAACCACGCCGCCGATCAGGAACGTCCAACAGATTCAACATGAACGACGACCTGACCCTTCTTGCGAGCGCGTATCTCGATGGTGACACCACACCAGCCGAACGCGCCCAGGTCGATGGTGATCCCGCAGCGCTCATGGAAGTGGAACGCCTCCGTCAGGTCCGGGCCGTGCTCAGCTATACCGACAGTGCACCAATTTCGACACGCGAGCGGCACCTTGCTGCATCCTTCGAGGTGTGGGACCGATTGCCAACGAGCGAGTTCGGCCGTGACGCCACACCCGCGGGCGCTCAATCAGCAGCCGCAGCCGGACAGGCTTCAATCACGTCACCGACGTCAGTTGGCGTGTGGCGTCAACGCAACAGCAATCGCCTTCTCGTTCTTGCTGCAGGCCTCGTCGTCGTCCTCGGCGGTGGCATCGTGGCCCGAGGGTTCATCTCTTCGAACAACAATGACAGCAGCATTGCCACCGATGCTGCCGCCACCGCTGACCAGAGCCTCAGCCCTCGCGCCGAACTCGAAGTCGAAGCAGCCGACGAAACATTCAGTGACGCAGGTGACGCAGGTGCGAGCAAATTGATTACCGCCGATGCACCTGCTGCGCTGAACGCCGACACGCTCCTTGGTAACGAGAGTGAGGGTTCGCCAGATGAGGGTCTCGAAGTGCTGAGCAGTCCTGAAGATCTCGCTGTCTTCGCCAACGATTTGAACCGAACGACGCTTCTCGTCGGCAACAACGGTATCGACGAAGCCGCAGCTGAGCCAACTACACAGAGCGATGCAACCTCCGACGCCAGCGTCCAAGCAGCCCCAGGCGACACGCCGTTCCCGCTCTGTGACCTCGTCACTCGGGTTGTGGGGCCGGCTCTTTGGGCCGCCCCTGGCCTCTCCGATGTGCCCGTGGTCGTCGGCATCGACGACGTCGCTGGTGAGGCCGTGGCCTATCAGCCCGACGACTGCAAGGTCACCGCTCGAACGCCGTTGCTGCGCTAATCATCACGCTGGCATCTCAACGAACCTGCTTCGTGAGGCGCGTAGGGACCACGGCGGCTATCGTTTGAGCCTTATGCCAGGTAATCCGCTGACTGATCCAAACTGGGCCGATGAAACAACCGACACGGTTGTCCGATTCGTCGGCAACGTCCGCGACAAGGCAACAACGCCAATCGTCTACGCCGCCCGCGGTCTGGTCTTTGGGCTGATTGCACTGTTCTTGGGCGTGTTCGCCATCGTCATCTTGCTTGTCGGTCTCTCACGCGGCCTGCAGTCGGCACTCGATTGGCAGTTCGCTCACGCTCGCTCGGTGTACATCAGTTACCTGGTAATCGGGGGAATCTTCTCCCTCATCGGGCTGTTGTTGTTTAAGAAGCGCAACGCCAACGCTTCTTGATCGTCCGGCATCGCTGCCGAAGCGTTCTGGGCACCACAGGCGCCATGTGCAACGATTTGCCCCTCATCACACCCGGAGACGCTCATGTCCGAATCCACCGCAAGCACGCCTGACGTCCGCGACGTCATCATCATTGGTTCCGGCCCCGCCGGCCTGACCGCTGCGATCTACACGGCGCGTGCATCACTCGCTCCACTACTGATTGAAGGCGAACCGTCGAGCACGAGTGACCAGCCCGGTGGCCAGCTGATGCTGACCACCGAGGTCGAGAACTTCCCCGGATTCCGCGACGGCATCACGGGCCCAGAGTTGATGGCCGAAATGCGGGCCCAGGCTGAGCGCTTCGGCACCACGGTCATCACCGAGAAGGTGACCGACGTCGACTTCACCGTCCAGCCCTTCAAAGTCACCGCTCGTGACCAGGAATTCTTCGCCAAATCGATCATTGTCAGTACCGGTGCCCAGTCGCTCATGCTCGGCCTCCCCGAGGAACAGCGCCTGATCGGTTACGGCCTCTCTACGTGCGCTACCTGTGACGGATTCTTTTTCCGGGGCCACGACATTGCCGTAGTCGGCGGTGGCGACTCTGCACTCGAGGAGGCAACCTTCCTCACCAAGTTCGCCGACAAGGTCACCGTCGTTGTTCGCCGTGACGAACTGCGTGCGTCGAAGATTATGCAAGATCGCGCCCGTGCCAATCCAAAGATCGAATTCCTTTGGAACTCCCAAGTCACCAAAATCCACGGTGAGGAAAAGGTCAGCGGCGCCGAAATCACCAGCACTGTTGACGGATCGACCTCCGAACTGGCGATCACCGGCATATTCATCGCGATCGGCCACAAGCCAAACACTGATCTCTTCCGTGGCAAGCTCCACATGGACGAAGCAACCGGTTACCTCCAGACCGTGGCCGACTCGACCCACACCAATGTCGCTGGCGTTTTTGCCTGTGGCGACGTGCAGGATTCGGTATATCGACAGGCGATCACTGCCGCTGGCTCCGGGTGTATGGCGGCCATCGACGCGGAACGCTGGCTTGAAAAAGCACACGACATCGAGGCAAACGTTCCCAACTACTGACATTCGCCCGGGCCAGCGCTGGTCCTGCCGACGAGGGAATGATCTCGTCGGCCTCACGGTTGTACTGAAGCGAACGACAAGACAGTGGGTCTTGCGTCACACAGGGCAATGACCCGCATGCGAAAGGTTGCCTCCACATGGCAAACGGAATCACCAATCTCTCAACCGCAACTTTCGACGAAGTCGTTGGGGCTGCAACTACCCCCGTGATCGTTGACTTCTGGGCTGAATGGTGCGGTCCGTGCAAACAGATCGCCCCGATCCTCGAAGAGATCAGCGCCGAATACGGTGAAAACATCGCAATCACCAAGTTGAATGTCGATGACAACCCCGACCTCGCCATGAAATACAACGTCATGAGCATTCCGACGCTGCTCGTGTTCAAGAATGGTGAAGTGGAAAAACGTCTCGTCGGCGCCAAGAGCAAGGGCGCACTATTGCAGGAGCTCGAGGAATTCCTTCCAAACAGCTGACCCCGTTCCCCCTCGCAGAGGGGCAACGCGGCGAACCAATCCGAGATTTGCAGCGCCGCCTCGGTGCCGCCGGGTATGCACCGGTAGGTGCCGAGGCGGGCTTCTTTTGCGCGTCCACGATCGAAGCAGTGGCGCGCTTCCAACAAGCGCGTGGCCTCAACGTTGACGGCATCTGTGATGAACAGACCTGGCTCGCCGTGATCGAAGCAGGCCACCGACTTGGTGACCGCACACTGTTACTCAAGGCGCCCCAGCTACGCGGAGACGACGTTGAGGACCTCCAGCGGGCGCTCAACCACGTTGGCTTCGACTGTGGCCGCCCTGATGGCATCCTGGGGCCTGCCACGATCGGGGCACTCACCGACTTCCAGAAGAATTGTGGCCTCCCAGCCGATGGTATCTGTGGCCGTAAAACGGTCAAGATGCTCGACGTGCTTCGCCGGCAGAGTGGGTCGGGACCGGGTGTTGCGTCGATCCGCGAACATGAATCAGTGCGTACACCTACCTCGCTCGCGTCGTTGCGCATCGTCGTCGGTCAGTTTGGCGGGCTCAGCTCCGTAGGTCGTTCCGTCGCTCGGTCACTTCGCCAAAACGGTGCGACAGTCATGTCCACCGACGAATACGAGGCCGGAGCGCAGGCGGCAGCGGCGAACCGCTTTCAGGCGACCGCTTACATTGGTTTTGAAGCCCGCCCAAACTTGTGTTGCGACATTTCCTATTTTTCCGTACCTGCATTCGTCTCTGTTGGTGGTCGTTCACTCGCCGCGCACGTCGTTCAACAATTCGAGCGCACGCTCCCCATGGCGCCGACACTGCGCGGTATGCGACTGCCGGTACTCCGTGAGACACAAATGCCGGCCGTCCTGTGCTCTCTGGGCCCGGTCCGCGAAGTCCTTGACGCAACGAGCCTCATCACCCACGCCGTGGTCGAAGCTGCTCGGCGCTGGGGTGATGGTCCGCTGCCCATGCCCGACGTCTGAGGCGCGAACACATTGTTCAGAGCAACAGGTAGGCAGATCAGCAGCCTCCTCAAGGTCGCGTTCGCGCGTGAGGCTTTATCCACAGAATTTTCCACATGATGTGCGTATCCCTCAAGTGAATCTCCAAATTTGCCTCACGGGGAGTGACGAATCACGACCCTAATGCCACTTTAAGAGGTTTCAGGTCAAGATCACACGAAATGTGGGGACAAGTATCACCGTCATCCCCAACTGGAGGATGAACCTGTGGATAAATTACACAGACGTAGTTCGTCTACGGTGGTGCGGTTCAACCAGACATCAGACGATAAATCCGCTCAAGGTCTTCGAGATCTGCGAAATCAATCGTGACCCGTCCACGCTTCGCGCCCATCGTCACCGCCACACGCGTGTCAAGCCGATTCGCCAGTAACTCTTCGAGTTCAAGGAGTCCTGGAGGGCGAAGCTGCGTCGCTGGCGTCAAACCCGCTCCATCGATCGGTGCCGTACCCGTCGCCACGTGTTCTGCAGGCACAACAGGCTCAGCCGGTGGCGACACGAGACCGCGAACGGCCTGTTCCATTGTACGAACAGTCCATCCTTCAGCTACCGATGCCCTTGCCAACGACTCCTGACGGGCCCGGTCAGGTGTGCCGAGAAGCGCTCGAGCATGACCCGCTGAGAGCTGGCCGTCTGCCAGCAGGCTTTGCACGGCCGGCGGTAGGCCCAGCAAGCGGATGGTGTTCGTGATAACCGACCGACTCTTGCCGACGCGAGTGGCCACCTGGTCGTGCGTCATCTCGAAGTCTTCGATCAGTTGCTGGAATGCCGCAGCCTCCTCAAGTGGAGTCAGATCCTGACGGTGTAGGTTCTCGACGAGCGCTTGCTCAACCGAACTCACGTCATCAGTGAGGCGAATGATCGCAGGAATAGTCGTCAGCCCTGCCCGCTGCGCGGCACGCCAGCGCCGTTCACCCGCAATCAGTTCATACTGGCCTTCCCCCTCTGGGGCCGGGCGAATCAGAATCGGCTGCAAGACACCCATTTCCGAAATAGAGGCCGCCAGTTCAACGAGGCCTTCTTCAGAGAAGTGCACACGAGGCTGGTTCGGGTTCGGGGCGACCGACGCCGTCGGAACTTCAGCGAAGATCGCGCCGTCACCTCCATCGGCAACTTCGCTTGCGGGAATCAAGGAGCTCAACCCCTTGCCAAGACCACTACGACGTGACACGAGCATGCACCTCTTTTGCTGCATCGCGGTATGCAATTGCACCTCGCGACATTGGATCGAACGTATTAATGGGTTGGCCAAACGACGGCGCCTCCGACAAGCGAACGTTGCGCGGAATAACACTGCGAAGCACTTTGTCCCCAAAGTGCTCACGGACTTCAGCAACAACTTGCCCCGCAAGCTTGGTTCGAGCGTCGAACATCACGCAAAGAATCGTGCTCATCTCCAGCGTGGGGTTGAGATTCCGTTTCACCAGATCAACATTCCGAAGTAGCTGACCTAAGCCCTCCAGAGCGTAGTACTCACACTGAATCGGCACCAGCACCTCGGTCGCAGCCGATAAACCATTGACGGTGAGGAGCCCCAATGATGGGGGACAGTCGATAAGGACATAGTCGTAATCGTCAATCACCGCGTCAATCGCCCGTTTCAAGCGCTGCTCGCGACTAAACGCCGGCACGAGTTCAATCTCGGCGCCAGCAAGATCGAGTGAGGCGGGTGCGACAAACAGATTCTTCACATCAGTTGGCTCGACCACGTTGTCGAGTGGCTCCTCATGCATAAGTACGTGGTACATCGAGAGTTCAAGGCCGCGATTCTCAATCCCAAGGCCGGTCGATGCGTTGCCTTGTGGGTCGAGATCAATAAGGAGTGTTCGAAGCCCGAGCTCAGCAAGTGACGCGCCGAGGTTCACAGTGGTGGTCGTCTTACCGACCCCACCCTTCTGATTAGCTACCGCCATGATGCGGGGGAGTGAACGTCCAACGGATGCGACCACCTCAGGGGTTTGGACAGATTCACTTACAGTAGGGGAGGGGGGTTCCTCGGTATCCGACACACATTCTCCAAACGCCGGTCAGCTCGTCCTGTTCGGGACCTTCCTACTGTGCCTCATTCCACGACGCGTTACAACTATCTCCGCCTGGTTTCACGTGAAACATTTGAGACCACACCTTGAGACCACACCGCTCTGATATCGCGACACTCAACGTCCGCAGGACACGCGGTGTTTCACGTGAAACATCCCTCAAGTCAACTCACATCAATGTGATCTGACTTCAGGCTTCACGCGTCGTCCCTGGTCAGCGAACGCATTCTCGCGTAAAGCAAACGACGCGGCTATCAGATGGAACTCGTACGAGTCCAAGGGAATTGATCAGCTCCGCATCCCACCGGTCACCTCTCGGCGGCTCACTGATGACAATGACACCGGGCTCGCCCAGACAACGAACCCCGGTCCGCAGGGTAAGCTCAGGCGGGCCGAAGCCACGAGCCACCACCGCGTCGAATCCAGTGTGACCTTGGCGAATGGCATCGTCGACGTCGGCAGCTACGACGGTCACATGTTCCAGGCGCATTCGCCGGACTATTCGAGACAGAAAATCAGTCCGCTTCGTCCTCCGATCCAACAGCGTGATTGAAAGGTCCGGTCGGTCCACGGCCAACACGAGTCCAGGAACGCCTCCGCCTGCACCCAAATCGATCACTGAACCCGAAACACCATCCAAAGCCGTCACAAAGGCCCGGGCGTGCTCAATCACCTCGACAATGGGCCTGTCCCCCAAAAAGCCGAGGCGCTGGGAAATTCCCAGCGCCTCGTGCAATTCCCATTCAACCTGATCCTCGTTCACGAGGCTCAGTATGTCAGCTGACTGGCTCGACCGTAACGACCTGTCAGGCCGGCTCGACGACAACCCTGCGATACGGGTCCTCGCCAGACGACGTGCTGACCACACCATCTTCGTCATTCAGCGCATCGTGGATCACCTTGCGGTCGGCTGAGGTCATCGGCTCCAACGAACGGGCACTGCCGCTCTCGCGAACCTGGCCCGCAACTTCAGCAGCGAACTTGGACAGTGCAGCCGAACGACGCTCGCGATAACCCGCAACGTCGATCCTCAAGCGAGTCTCATGGTCACCGAGGCGGCGCTGCGCAGCAACGCGCACGAGGTCCTGCACGGCATTCAGTGTGCGACCGCCCGGGCCAACAAGGAGACCCAGGTCTTCGCCATGTACCTGCACATCGAGTTCGATTCCGTCGACGGTGAGTTCAGCGGTACCCGTTCCACCGAAGGCGCTGACCAGGTCGTTCATGAACAACACAGCTGCATCGCCCACTTCCTGCGGCGTAACGTCGGACTGGGGGCGCTGTTCGTTACTCATCTTCTTCTCCTGGCTGTTGCCGCGTGATCGGGTCTTCGACTCGCTCGTACTTGCAGCCGAATCCTGCTCCGTCGAATCAGCTGACGCTGCCTCGGTCGAAGCGTCATCGCTTGCTTTTGGTGCCTTGCCAGGCTGCTTCTTGCCAACAGCTGACTGACCACGAGGCTTGTCGGCCTTGGGCTTACGGCGTCGTTCCTGCTTGGCGCGCGCTGGACTCGGCATGATCCGAGCACGAATGCGCGCTTGGCCGCGGGTTCGTCCAAAAAGGCCCGGCTTGGGCTCCTCGAGCACGTCGAATTCAGCCTCATCGGCTCCGACACCCAGTTGATCGAGTGCTGCTTCTCGCGCTTCCTCGATCGTTTTGGCAGTGGTTTCCACCCATTCCATGTGATTTCTCTCTTTCCTTCGACTGGCCGCCGCTCCATGCGGTCGGCTCACGATCTTGATTCGTCAGCGTTTCTTTTTGCCGGACGACTTGGGACGATTCTTCACCTGCTTGGCACGGGCAGCTTCGGCTTCCTGACGCGTCGGCGTCGGGCGGCCTTTGCTCGAACCGGACGGTGTCGGGCGATTCGCACTCGGCTTCTTCGTACCGTTCTTGGACGGAGTGACCCGTTTGTTGCTCACCGGCGACGGCTTCTCAGTTTTGTCAGCAAGCTTCTTGGACTTGGATCCGGCGTCGCCCTTCGCCGCAGCTAGGTCCCGTTTCGCCTGAGCGAGCATGCCACCGGAGTCGCCGCTCTTCTTCGACTCTTCACGAGCGGCATCGCCAGCGCGCTGGGCCTGACGGCCAAGTGACTCATCGTCACCGTAAAACTTCTTGGTGATGTAGTACTGCTGAAGAATACGAAGCAGTGTCTGGAAGATGTAGTAAAAGACGAGGGCCGACAGGAAGAAGATCTGAAACACGGCGAAAAACACCGGCAGGTACTGCATCAACTTCTGCTGCGTCGGTGACATTGTCGGGCTGATTGCTGCGCGGGCCGCCACCATCTTCTGCTGGGCAAAGTACAACGCACCCAGCGCAACCACAAGGAGGGTGTAAACCAGGCCTTCCCTCACCCCGTTGCCTATGGCCTGGAACGCGGAGAGATCGAGGTTGAAACCCCACGCCGGCATGTCTGTCCGGCCATAGAGCGACAGATAAAGGTCGGAGTCTTTCGCCAAAAACCGGGGAATGAACCCTTGGACAGTGTCGGGGCTACCAATGGCACGCAATGTCGCTGATGCGACCTCCTTGGCGCCGTTCGTGTCAGACGGCCGATACACGAGACCGCGCAAGATACGGAACATCACCAGGAAGATGGGCATTTGTGCCGCGATCGGCAAACACGACGCCATCGGATTGACTTTGTGCTCCTGGTAGAGCTTCATCATCTCTTCGTTGAGCTTCTGGCGATCGTTGCGATGCTCGTTCTGCAGTTTGCGCATCTCAGGCGCAAGCCGCTGCATCTCCAGCATCCCCTTGGTGCTCTTGAGCGTCAAGGGGGTGGTGATTGCCATGACCACAGCAGCGATCAGCGCAATGGCAATGATGTAGTCGTTCGTGAGGCTGTAGAACCAGGCGAGTAATCCAGCGGGAATCTCGAACATCGGTCAGCCGCCTTTCTGTTGAGTGGAGGACATCACTGTCGGAACGATCGGAGTAAGTAGTGCAGATGCCCCAGCAGCGCCGCACTCGCACGAGGTGGCAGATACGCCAGCCGGGACAAGATCAACACCGGACGGACCGAGTGGTCGGCATCGGAGTAGGCGACGCACGCTCAGCCATCCACCCCGCCAAGCGCCGTGCACCTCGACGGACTCAAGGGCATACGCCGAGCAAGATGGGAAGAATCGGCACGGCGAAGGTCGGCCCTCGCACGCGCGTTGATACAAGACAATGGCACGGCGTAAATAGCGTTGTGACCATGCAGACTGACCTTGCTCATGATGCTCGTGAGTAGGACAAAGACAAATCTCAGTCGTCTCGGTGGTTTCGGCTAGCAGGTCGGCGTCCAGGAGCTCCACCACCTGCCCGTGTTTCATGAATACGCTCGCGAATGCTGTGCTGCATCGAGAAGGGCAGCGGCACGGGTTTCAAGTTCTGCGAACGTAAGTTCGCTCATGGATGGACGACCCCCGAAGAGATACAACCCATTGGGAACATCCATGGCTCCAAGAATGGCGCGCAGCCGACGTCGAAGTTGGTTGCGCGTCACAGCAGGACCGACAGCGCGGCCAATGGCGAAAGCCACTTGCGGTGGGGACACATTCGGATCGGCAACAAACGAGCACCACATGGCATCACCTCGGACGCGCAAACCTTCCCGCCGGAGGCGGGTAAACGAATCACGATCACAGACCCGGCGAATCAAGTCAGGCGGAGAGGCGTGTGCGGCCCTTGTCACGGCGGGACTTCAGCACAGCGCGACCGGCGCGGGTGCTCATGCGGGCGCGGAATCCATGCTTACGGTTTCGGCGGCGGTTATTTGGTTGAAATGTGCGCTTCACGATGTTCTCTTTCGGACGTTTCAAGTCACGACCGGGGGAAATACGCGCCCTGATGGGCACTTCCTGTGGACTGACCAAGAGAGGCTACGGCGCGCGAGGCCCGTCTCCCAACCACCACTGCGAGGCGGTTGACTCACGGACGTCGCTCAGATCTCGTCCAATCGCCTCAATAAGGACACTTGAACCACACCGCAGGGGCTTCGCGCCGTAGACCTCGTTCTCCACAGTTGACCCACGGCGCAGATCAAACAACATTGTTGTAAGTTATTCACATCAAAGGCGCCCGGCATTACCCCAGCGTGCGGGGTGTTTTTACAAATGTTTCTGTTTCGTATACAACCTGCTATGTTCGGGCGTTCGCCACCGACTCAGTACATGTCCACATCTTGTGGAAAACTATGTGGACAGGATCTATTGTCGACCATGCCACGACGAGTGGAACTACAACGTACGAAGGAATTTGACACCACGTGAGTGACGCTGATGATGTGTGGACACAAGTCACACTGTTCCTTCGTTCTCAGCTCGCTGAGTCCGTCTGGTTCTCAACCTTTCAGGACATCATTCCGCTTGACGCCGGCAGCGCCATGCTCCGGTTGCTCGCACCGTCGGCCTACGTACGTGACCGAATCCTGACCCGATATCTCCCACTAGTGACAGATGCACTCGAAGAATGTGGAGAAGGACACCGATCAATCGATATCGAGGTCGCAAAATCGGATGCGATCGAGAACGAGCCGGCGTTGGACGAACCAAACGTGACATCGGCATCCTCACCAGCGTCCTTCTCGCATACGGGGAAAGAAAACGGCACACGTACCCATGTTGACGAAGCTGGGTTGAATCCGCGTTACACCTTCGAGGAATTCGTCAAGGGAGCATCAAACCAGTTCGCGCTGGCCGCTGCGCTAAGAGTCGCCGAAACGCCTGGTAGATCTTACAATCCGCTCTTCATTTACGGATCAGCTGGCCTCGGTAAGACCCACCTCCTGCACGCGATTGGCCATTACGTCCACGACAACTACCGACACCACGAAGTGCGATACGTGTCGACAGAGACGTTTATGAACGAGTACGTCGACGCAATTCGCCAAAACACCACCAGTGCGCTCCGACGCCGTTACCGCGACATCGACGTCCTCCTGATCGATGACATCCAATTCATTGCGGGTAAAGAAGGTCTCCAGGAAGAGTTTTTCCATACCTTCAACACGCTGCACGGTGCAAACAAGCAAATTGTCATCAGTTCTGATCGCATGCCGGACGCCATCCCAACACTCGAAGAACGACTCCGTGGCCGCTTCAAATGGGGCTTGCTCACCGACATCCAGCCACCGGATCTCGAGACCCGCACAGCGATTCTCCGGAACAAGGCGGAACGGGACCAAGTCGAAGTTCCGAACGAAACACTCGATTTCATTGCCACTAACTTCTCGACCAACATCCGAGAGTTGGAAGGTGCCCTGATCCGAGTGACCGCGTACGCGAGCCTCAGTGGTGAAGCCATCACGACCGACTTAGCCGAGGCACAACTCGCTGGCCTCATGGTCGACACCAAGCCCAAGCACCGCACCGATGAAGAGTTGCTCGCCGAAATTGCCGGCATTTTAAAATTCGAGGTCGAAGCGCTGAAAGGCAAGAGCCGGCAGCGTCCTCTCGTTACCGCACGTCAAATCGCCATGTACGTCTTCCGTGAGATGACCGATCTCAGCTACCCCGCAATCGCTCGGTTGTTCGGTGGGCGAGACCACACCACCGTCATCCACGCCAATGAGAAAATTCAGCGACTGATGAGTGAACGCAAACAGATCTACGATCAAGTCACCGACCTCCAGCAGCAGCTCAAAGCATGAAAAAGTGCACTGATCAACGCCGCCGAGTTCCCACTCATCGCGCGGTTAAATGTCGTCTCTGCGCGAATATCAGTGGACAACCCCTGCTCAACGGGGGACGCACCAGCGCGCAAGTCTCACGAGAAAAGGGGACAACTCATCGTTGTCCACTGGACCACACGCGTGTAAGCCGCGACCTGGGGAGAAGTGGTCTATCCATTGTGGAAGCCCACGAGGGCTCTACGCTGCAAGAATGGTGGGTTGTCCCCAATCCACAGCACCTACTACTTACATTGTTCTTTGAAACATCCATACATGAGGAGAAGTGCCTACTGTGAAGTTTCGTTGCGAACGTGACGTTCTTGCTGACGCTGTTGGGTCGGCTGGCCGTGCCGCCACCAATCGGACTGGCACGCTGCCCGTATTAGCTGGTGTGAGGATGGAGGTGGTCGGCGATTCGCTGACCATCACCGGTACCGACCTCGAACTGACAATTCGGTTGTCGATTGAGGTCGGCGGTGAACGTGATGGTGCCGCAGTGGTACCCGCGCGCCTTGTCGCTGACATCGTCAAGGCACTTCCATCCGGTGCGGTTGAAATCGACCTTGCTGATGGTGACGCTGGTGCCGAGATGTCAATCAGCGCTGGCCGATCCCAGTTTTCTGTGCGCCCGCTGTCTCTTGACGACTACCCCGTGCAAACTGAACCGGCCGGCGACGCAGTCACACTTCCCGCCGCTGACATGGCGGAGGCACTTCGCCAAGTTGTTCGTGCGGCTTCGACCGATGATGCTCGCGCAGTTCTCACCGGTGTGCTCTTGGCATCTGAAGATGACGGCCTCCGGATGGTTGCTACCGACTCGTACCGCCTGGCCGTCCGCGATCTACCGGACTCATCAATGCTCGGTTCCGGTCAAAAGGTCCTGATTCCCGGCCGTGCTCTAAACGAGTTGCAGCGTCTGATGGGCAACGAGGAAACCCTCACCGTTCGCCTTGGCGAGCGCGAAGCAACGTTTGAAGCTGGCTCAACCCGCTTGAGCACCCGCCTCATCGAGGGCGAGTTTCCGAACTATCGCAACCTGCTTCCTTCGAGCTACCCAAACCTGCTGACCGTGAGCAAGGTTGCGATGATCGAAGCGATTCGTCGCGTGAAAATCTTGGCTCAAGATTCAACTCCGGTGCGCATGACGCTTGGTGGCGACACGGTGCAACTCACTGCGATCACGCAGGACGTCGGTAACGCCGTTGAAGAGATCGACGCGAGCTACGACGGTGCGGAGATGACGGTGGCATTCAACCCGGATTATCTGCTTGCCGGTATCGACGCAATCGATGCTGACGATGTCACGCTCGCGACCATGGACCCCATGAAGCCAGCAGTCTTGCGCGGTGTTGGGCAGGACGATTACCTGTACCTCCTCATGCCTGTACGCGTTCCGTGATCCGACGCTGACTGGTGTTCGCTTTTTGTGTGAGCGATTGACGCGATTTTTGCCAGAATCACTCGCTCAAAAACTGGGCGACCTAACCTTCTCACTGTGATTGTCGAGCATCTCGAGCTGATCGACTTTCGTAACTACGCACAAGGCTCGTTCGATCTGACGTCCGGGACGACCGCGATTATTGGAGGAAACGGTCAGGGCAAGACAAACCTTGCCGAGGCGTTGGCTTATCTCGCAACGCTGTCGAGTTTCAGAGGGGCCCCAAACGACGCACTCGTCAAGGCTGGTGCCTTGCAAGCAATCATCCGCGCAACTGTTCGCCATGACGACGGCCGTGAGACCTTGATCGAAGCCGAACTCGTGGCTGGGGGTCGCAACCGAGTGCAAGTCAACAAGCAAAAGCTGGTACGAGTCCGTGACCTACTTGGCTCGGTACGTGTCACAGTTTTTTCGCCTGACGATCTCATTTTGGTCAAAGGTGGACCAGGCGATCGACGTCGCTACATGGACGACACACTCGTTGCACTTGCGACTAAGTACGACGCGATTCGACTTGAGATCGACCGAATCGTCAAGCAAAGGAACACGCTGCTCAAGCAAGCAAGCGGTCGCCTCACCGATGAGATTGAAGTCACCCTTGACGTGTGGGACATGAAGTTCGCGGAAATTGCCGACCAGTTCGGCTACGCCCGAGCAACCCTCGTTTCGAGAATTACCCCGATGGTCCAAGACGCGTACGAGCGTCTTGCCGGCATCTCGACACCTATCGATCTGACGTATGAACCGGAGTGGCGTCTCGTCGGTCTCATTCCGGCATTGCAGGCTGCGCGTACTGCTGATCTTCGACGCGGCGTCTCGACAGTCGGGCCCCACCGCGACGAGTTGAGCTTCACAATTAACGGTCTACCGAGCCGGACGCATGCGTCGCAGGGAGAGCAACGCACACTCGCGCTCGCATTGCGCCTCGCCGCGCATCAACTTGTCACCGAACGCACAGGATCAGCGCCGGTACTCGTGCTTGACGATGTGCTCTCTGAGCTTGATGATGACCGCGCCACTGCCCTTCTTGAACACATTCCGCCCGGTCAAGTAATCATCACGACGGCAAGTGAGCTTCCAGCCGCCGCACAGGCCGACCGAATCCTGCGGATCGAAGGAGGCAAGGTCGTTGAATAATTTCACCGATCATGCGGCTGACAAGCATTCAAGTCCCTCAACGCGCAGCTACGGTGGAATGTCTGATGGCTGAGCCAGTGCCGATCACGAAATCGCTCGACGGGATCATGAAATCGTTGCGCGGGACCGATCGAATTCAGATCGGCGGTGTTTTCGGAAAGTGGGCCGATGCCGTTGGCCCGAACGTCGCTGCGCACGTCCGACCAGTCCGACTCGATCAGGGCGTTCTGACTGTCGAATCTGACGATGTCGCATGGGCCACTCAGGTCAAGTTCCTTTCCGGCACGATTATTGCTCGGCTGGAAGAAGTTGCTCGTGTCCAGGTGGAACGTGTTGAAGTACGTGTTGCAAGGGCGCGCTGACCTGTCGTTGGAACCATGGCTGCAAGCCGTTCGTTCAAGTTTGTACCCGGCTCATTGTCAGTGCCGTGAAATGGCCGTAAACCGGTGGGTAGCTCGGTCGCGACGTTCATGTAGTTTGCCGTCGCGAAACCGCATCTCTGTGACACCCATGGAGTACACTTAAAACCAATTGCGGAAAGGGTTTGCCGCCGGTCTGATGTACCTGGCGTAAGCGCTCTCATCGCCCCGAAAAGCACGGCGTGCTCGCGCCGTGTCCGACGATTCGAAGACATCGAGGTTTGAGTGTCCAACGACACCGCTGACATCCCCGCTGAAACCGGCGACGATCAGGCTCCAAAGCCGACGTCGACACCTTCTGCTGAAAAGACATCCAACAAATCTGGCGACTACGGTGCCGCACAAATCCAGGTGCTCGAAGGGCTCGACCCCGTACGCAAGCGCCCAGGTATGTACATCGGTTCTACTGGTTTGCAGGGCCTGCACCATCTGATTTGGGAGGTCGTCGACAATGCGGTCGACGAAGCAATGGCCGGAGTGTGCGACAGCATTACCGTCACGTTGCAGGCGGATGGTGGTTGCCGTGTCGACGACAACGGTCGAGGCATCCCGGTTGACCCATACCCGTCAGGCGAACACAAGGGCAAGAGCGCCGCAGAAGTGGTACTGACCGTATTGCACGCCGGCGGCAAGTTCGGCGGCGAAGAGAGCGGCTACAAGGTGTCTGGCGGGCTCCACGGCGTCGGCGTCTCCGTTGTCAACGCATTGTCGACTCGCCTCGAAATCCAGGTTGATCGCGGCGGCGTTCGCTACGAGCAGACTTACCTCGAAGGAGGCAAGCCGAAGGCAGAAATGAAGCCTTCCGGTGCGACACCGACGGACGGTCGCGAGACCGGCACGAGTATCACTTTTTATCCTGACGCAGGGATCTTCCAGGCCGAGGGCACCGAGTTTGTCGCACGAACGGTGCTCGATCGCCTGCAGATCATGGCCTTCTTGAACAAGGGCCTCAAAATCGTTTTCAAAGACGAGCGCCCTGAGCGCGAGCAAGACGTCACGTTTCAGTACAAGGGCGGTCTGGTCGACTTCGTGAAGCACCTCAATGCTTCCAAGGAGCCGTTATTCGCCAAGGTCTGCAGCTTCGAGGATGAAGACATCGAAGAGGGCATGGAACTCGACATTGCCATGCAGTGGAACACCGGGTACCACGAAGGGATCCACGGGTACGCCAACGGCATCTCGACCACCGAGGGCGGGATGCACGTTGAGGGCTTCAAGACTGCCCTCACTTCGGTTGTCAACAAATACGGCAGAGAAAAGAATCTCATCAAAGAAAAGGATGCGAACCTTACTGGTGACGACGTGCGCGAGGGCCTCACGGCAATCGTCACGGTCAAGCTGCGCGAGCCGCAATTCGAGGGCCAGACCAAGGCCAAGCTCGGCAATGTGCCTGCGCGCTCCTTCGTCCAGAAGGCCACCTACGCTCGCATGGTCGAGTGGATGGATGAGAACCCTGCCGAGGCCAACCGGATGGTCAAGAAAGGGCTCGCCGCTGCTCAGGCACGCGATGCAGCAAAGAACGCACGTAACGCAATCCGTCGCAAGACCGCCCTGTCCGGCGCCGGCATGCCCGACAAGTTGAAAGACTGTTCGTCGAAGGACGCCTCCGAGTCCGAGATTATGATCGTTGAGGGCGACTCGGCTGGCGGCACGGCGGTCGACGCTCGTGACCCACGTACCCAGGCGATCCTCCCGATCCGCGGTAAAATTTTGAACGTCGAACGAGCCCGCATCGACAAGATGCTGAAGAACACTGAGATCCAAGCGCTGATCACAGCGATTGGTGCCGGTGTTGGGGATGAGTTCGACGTCGAAAAGTGCCGCTACCACAAGGTCATCTGCCTCGCTGACGCCGACGTCGACGGAAGCCACATCCGTACTTTGCTCTTGACGTTCTTCTTTCGCCAGATGCGTCAAATGGTCGAGGCTGGTTACTGTTACATCGCCCAGCCGCCGCTGTATTCGACCGAGGTTGGCAAAGAGAAGATCTACCTCAAAGACGACGCGGCCAAGAACGCGTTCATGGTCGAGCGGCCGAACCACAAAAAGCAGTTTCAACGTCTGAAGGGCCTCGGCGAAATGGATTGGGAAGAGCTCCGCGGGACCACCATGGATGCCAGCACCCGCACGTTGCTGCAGGTCACTGTCGACGAAGCAGCCGAGGCCGACCACATCACATCGGTGCTGATGGGCGACGATGTGCCGAGTCGCCGCGACTTCATTGTCAAGAACGCACGTGACGTCCAGAACCTGGACTTCTGACCCCACCGTTTCAGTTGGGGTCAGACCCCAACTGAAACGGCAGTACGAACAGCACAACGAATGAGAAATGATCAACACCCATGACTGACACCACTGACGACACACCAACCGGCGGTTCAATCCAGCCGATTGCGCTCAACGAGGAAATGGAAAGCTCATTCCTCGAGTACGCCATGTCGGTCATCATGTCGCGCGCTCTACCAGACGTGCGCGACGGCCTCAAGCCTGTCCACCGCCGGATCATCTGGGACATGGAAGAGCAAGGCTTTCGCCCAGATCGTGGCCACGTCAAGTGCGCCCGTGTCGCTGGCGACACGATGGCTCGTTTCCACCCCCACGGTGACTCTGCCATTTATGCCGCACTCGTGCGTATGGCCCAACCATTCTCGTTGCGCCACCCGCTGATCGACTTCCACGGCAACTACGGCTCGCCCGACTTCGGTCCGGCCGCTTCGCGTTACACCGAGTGTCGCCTCGACCCTCTCGCGATGGAACTACTTGCTGGCATCGACGAAGACACCGTCGACATGATCCCGAACTACGACGGGACCACCGAAGAACCCATTGTGCTTCCGTCGCGGTTTCCAAACCTGCTGGTCAACGGCAGCCAGGGCATTGCTGTTGGTATGGCAACGAATATCCCGCCGCACAACCTCGGCGAAGTGATCGATGCCGTCGTGCACCTGATCGACAATCCTGATGCCGACGCTGATGCGCTGATGGAGTTCGTCAAGGGTCCGGACTTCCCGACCGGTGGCCAGATTCTCGGTCGAGCCGGCATCATGGACGCCTATCGCACTGGCCGTGGCTCGGTCAAAACGCGTGCCAAGGCATCGATTGAAGAAGGCAAGAACGGGCGCTACGAAATCGTCGTCACGGAGCTGCCGTATCAAACCTCCTGCTCGGCGATTGCCGCTCGTATCCAGCAGTTGGTCGACAACGGCGACCTTGACGGTATTGCCGATGTGAACGATGGCTCCAACGGCGGAAAGACCGAGCTGATCATCAGCCTCAAACGCGACGGCAACGCCAACGTGGTGATGAACAACCTGTTCAAGCTCACGCAGCTGCAATCCACGTTCTCGATCAACATGGTCGCCCTGGTGAAGGGTGTGCCAAAGCAGATCACGTTGCGCGACGCCCTCGTTGCCTACGTCGACCACCAGGTCGAGGTCATCACTCGCCGAAGCCAGAACCGGTTGAAGAAGGCCAGGCATCGCGAGCACATCCTCGAAGGCCGCATTAAGGCCCTTGATGTCATCGACGAAATCATCAAACTCATACGTGCAAGTGATGATGTCGGCATTGCTCGTGACGGCCTGATGGCAACACCGTTTGAATTCTCCGAGATCCAGGCCAACGACATCTTGGACATGCAGCTCCGTCAGCTCACCCGGCTTTCGAGAGTCGACCTGCAAACCGAACTCGACGAGCTGCGTCTCAAGATTCTCGACTTGCAAGACATCCTCGATAATCCCGATCGCCTCAACACGGTCATCAAGGAAGAGATCACGGCAATCCGCGACAAGTTTGCAACCGATCGCAAGTGCGAGCTGACCTACGACATTGGGGAAATGTCAATTGAAGACCTCACCGACGACAAGGAACTGGTCATCGTGATGACCGAGGCTCAGTACGTCAAAGCCGTACCGGCTGGCTCGTTCAAGACACAGGGCCGCGGCGGTCGCGGCGTTTCGGGCGCCAAGTTGAAGCTCGACGACATCGTGCGTCACGTGATCTTCACGACGGCGCACGCACACCTCTTGTTTTTCTCCAACCTGGGCAAGGTCTATCGACTGCGAGCACTCGACGTTCCCGAACGCGAGCGGACGGCCAAGGGCATGCCGATTGTCAACCTCTTGCCGCTCATCCCGGGTGAGCGCGTCGAAGCAATCATCGACACCCGTGAGTTCGGTATCGACCGCTACCTCTTCTTCGCCACGAAGAAGGGCACGGTTAAAAAGACGACCTTCACCGAGTACGACAAGAGTCGTCGCGACGGCTTGATCGCCATCAACTTGAAGGACGGCGACGAACTCGTCAAGGTCATCGAGACCAGCGGTGACGACGACATCTTCATGGTGTCCGGTGGCGGCATGACAATCCGCTTTAACGAGAACGATGTCCGCTCCATGGGTCGCACCGCAGCTGGTGTGCGTGGCATGAAGCTGAAGAACGATCAGGATCGAGTCGTGTCTGTCGACGTCGCCCGTGATGACACATCTATTCTGATCGTGACCGAGGCGGGGTACGGCAAGCGGACAGAGCTCGAGAGCTTTAACGTCCAGGGCCGTGGTGGCCAGGGCGTTCGCGGCATGAAGCTCACCGGCAAGAAGGGTGAGGTCGTGGCAGCCTTTATGGTCGGTATCGACGACGAGATCGTTGCGGTGTCCGAGTTGGGCCTCACGATCCGCATGCAGGTCCGCCAGATCTCTGAACAGGGCCGCAGTGCAACTGGTGTCCGAGTAATGAACATGGATGACGGTGACACCGTCAGCTCTGTTGCATCGATCGTTGTCGGCGAAGGCGACATCGAAGGCGATATTGCCGCCGACACCAGCGCAGACGATTGATCTCGCCAACCTCAGTCTCGGTCGAATCGTCTCGAAGGCGTGAGATAGATGCGCACCTATCTCACGCCTCTCCTGTTTTGGTACCGTGATCGAATCGACCGCAGGGTCTCTTCGCTGCTTGAGCAGCCTCCTTCAAATCGAATGAGTGGAGATGCTGATGAGGCAAAAACGGAGCGATGCCGGTCAATCGGCCGCATTTCTGTTGGTGGTCGTGGTGGCGGTGGGAATCGCACTCATGAGTGCCTTGGTCGAGTTCGGCGCGATTGCACAACAGCGCGCACGTGCTCAGACCGCAGCCGACGCGGCCGCACTGGCGTCGCTCGACGGCGGGGCCTCGGCGGCTTCGACGTACGCAGAACGCCATGGTGCGATTGTCGTGTCCTGGATCCAGGGTCCGGAATCGCACCAGGTCACGGTGGTCGTCCGCTTGGGCGACACCACAGCAACAGCCCGAGCGACGAATGCACCATAGTGTCGACCCATGTGCCTGTGAGGGCGAGGCCATGTCGCTTGACGGGATCATGACGGGTGGGTTGCGTACACTCGGCGAGGTGAGTGCCACTGAAGAAGAGCTTGATTCGTCAAGGGCTGGCGAGGTCGTGGATGAGCTCACGTTCGACGCCGGTGAGAGCGACGGCCCGAGCACTGCTGAGATTGATGCACTTGACGAATCCTTGGTGAAGTCGCTTGCGGACTACGCGGCGAACGATGACCGCGCAGACAGTCACGGCGCTAAGGCCAAAGATACTGAGACCCCCGGTCGCGAGGCGTCAGACGACATTCTCGAAGAGCTTCGTCGTGCCGACATCGACGGACCGGTCGTCGAAGCCGCCCCGCAAGACGACACCACGTCGGGTCGAGGCCGGCCGAAAAAGCCCATCGACTACGACCCGGCGCCCGTTCCAGTCCCGCTCAAGGTGCCCCGGATTCTCGGTCGTAAGGCGCGTGTCCGCAAGGTCACACGAGTGGTCCGCCACGTTGACCCGTGGTCGGTGTTTAAGATCGCGATCATCGCGAACATGGTGCTGTATTTGACCCTGTTGACCGCTTCTGTGCTGCTGTGGAACGTTGCATATGCGACCGGTACCGTCGAGAACGTTGAGCGATTCTTCGAGTCTTTCGGCTGGCAGTCGTTCGATTTCAACGGTGGCGAGATCTACCACGCCGCCTGGATCGCGGGTCTCTTCGGAGTCCTTGGCCTGACCGGCCTCGCTTTGCTCCTCGCATCTCTTTTCAACCTCATCACGGATTTGGTCGGCGGTATCCGGTTCACGGTGCTTGAAGAAGAAGTTGTCGAATCACGGTTATCGCCGATGCGCCGTTTCGTGGTGCGCCGTCCGGAGCCCGAGATCCCTGCAGTGCTCAACGATGCTTCGGGCCCGATCATTCTTGAAGCGATCGTCGACGACTCCGGCCATATCGAACGCTGACGACGGTTTCGTGCTTGATCGCACGGGTCGAGAATCGCGCGGTGTTGATCCGACTGTCGGCCGATAACGTCTCGTACCTGCTGGGGCTATAGCTCAGTCGGTTAGAGCGCATCGCTGATAACGATGAGGTCCCTGGTTCGATTCCAGGTAGCCCCACTCCAGTAACGAGACCCCCGAGTAATCGGTGGGTCTCGTTACGGTTTTCAGCCGGTGTGGCGCTGTGGACGACGAGCGAGGTTGCATTCGCGTCGTGGGCCGAACATGCTCTGCTGATGAAGCTGCTGCGCGGTGCGATTTCGGCGATTTTGTTGGCTGGTACGTTTGCTGCGTGCCTTCGGATCCGCGGCACTGGCGGCACGCCCCCGCAGCATGGCGGTTGGCGGCCGCTTGAACTGCCGGACCGCTGATGGTCAGCCGCATCGCGCTCGTCGGCAACGGTGTCACCGGCGGCCGCATTGCGAAACGACTCAATCTTGTCGCGCCCAGCTGCCAGGTGATCCAGGTTGATCCACGTGGCGATATGTCAGCAGCGCGTGGCGCCGACGTCGCAATCCTGGCTCACGGCGGCCCGCAGATTCGATCAGCAACTCGTCTGGTCGCAATGGGCGTGCCCATCGTGTCGGTTACCGACAGGGTCGCTGATGTGCAGGCGCTGCTCGAACTCGACGACACAGCCCGCCTCCAAGGTGTGGCGCTGGTTGTCGGGGCTGGGATGTCTCCAGGGTTGACCGGTCTCTTGGCGCGTCATCTTGTCGGGCAACTTGAGTCGTGTGACGAGATTCATGTCGCCGTGCACGGCACTGCCGGCCCTGCGTGTGCTCGCCAACACCACCGCGCACTGGCTGGGCATGCGCATGGATTGCACGATGGTGAGCCGATTGTCAAGGCGGCCGGCTCCGGCCGCGAATTGTGTTGGTTCCCTGAACCAGTCGGTGCCTACGATTGCTATCGGGCCGAGTTGCCGTCACCGATGTTGGTTCACCTGAACTTCCCCGAAGTCCATCGGATCAGCGCACGTGTATCGGCGAATCGACGTGACCGCCTCACCGCCCGTCTCCCGATGCTCAGACCACCCCACAGCGAGGGCGGGGTCGGTGCCGTTCGCGTCGAGGTCCGCGGACGTGCTGCCACGGGCGAGCGAATCACGCTGATTGCCGGCGTGGCCGAACTGGTCGCGACGAGTGCCGCCGCGACTGCGACTGCATTTGCCGGTGCCGTTCTCGACGGATCGCTCCGCGCCGGCGTCGTTTCCAGCGGTGCCCCTGAACTTGACACCCTCGGCCTGTTGCGCACCATCGAGCGGCTCGGTGTCCGACTCCAGGAGTTCACCGGCATCCCACAACTCAGCCCGGAGACGAGAACACATGACTGAGACCAGTGTTCCGACGATCGACTCATCCGGCCCCGTAAGCAGCGTGCGCTGGCCAAGGCCCTGGGTGCCCAAACCCGCAAGATAGCCACCGACCACTTCGCGCCGTGGGAAGCGCCCGATCAGTTGGCGTCGTTGACCGTTGAACTACTTTCGATGGTGACTGCATCGCCAGAGAGCTGACCCACCTGGAGCGAGAGACGTTCGATCATTTCGCTCATTTGGTCGAGACGATCACCGATATCTTCGCCGGTGACCATGTCGGTGAGCGATACCCGGACGCTGGCGATTTCTCGTGCGAGGAACTCGGTGTCGGCCTGAGTCCGTTCGGCAACTTCACGGTCGGTTTCTGACGTCACGCGGTCCCGTCGTTCTTGGCGCGACTGTGCGAGCAAAATCAGCGGTGCAGCGTACGAAGCTTGGATGGAGAGCACGAGGGTGAGCAGCACGAGGCCGCGGTCCCACGGGTCGAATTGCAGGTCGCGTGGGGCAAACGCGTTGTGGATGATCCACAGGCTGACGACGATTGTCTGCCACACCAGGAAGCGTGCGGTGCCGAGGAAGTTGGCAATCGATTCTGCGAAGCTACCGAACGCATCGGAGTCATAGGTGACTCCGAGTCGCCGCCGAGAGCGCGGTGCGGTCAGATCTTCTCGCCGCTTCACGACTTGCTCACTTCGGGTGTCGGGCTTGGCTTGCGGCGGGTGCGCCATGCCGGGCCGAGCATCCGGTCGATCACGTCATCGACAGTGACGGCGCCGAGCAGGCGGCCTGCGGCGTCGCAGACGGCAACAGCGAGCATGTCGTAGCTGGCCATACGCTCGGCGACGTCGCGGTCAGACGTGTCAGTCGAGACGATCGGCACATCGTCGAGCAATCGACCAATTTCCATGTTCGGTGGTTCGCGCAGCAGGCGCTGCACGTGCGCGATGCCGAGGAACTTGCCGGTCGGGGATTTGAACGGTGCGTTACACACGAAGACCTGGGCGGCGATACTGACGACCCAGTCAGGGTGGCGTATTTGGGCGAGTGCTTCCGAGACGGTGACATGTGGGCCGAGGATGATGACCTCCGGTGTCATCAGGCCACCCGCTGTGCCCTCTTCGTACGACAGGAGCCGGCGGACGGTTTCAGCGTCCTCGTCGCCCATCACGTCGAGCATCTCTTGCCGTTTGGCTTCGGACATTTGGCCGAGGAGGTCGGCGAGATCGTCGAAGTCCATCTCCTCGAAAACGCCTTCGAGTCGCTCACGGTCGAGGCTCTCCACGATGCGCACCTGTTCGGCCTCAGTCAGCTCTTCGAGAACATCGGCGAGTCGTTCGTCATCCATTGCTTCAGCGATCAGACGACGTTGTTCGTTGGGGAGTGAGCGCACGAACGCAGCAACTTCGGCCGGATGGAAGTCGCGCAGGCGAGCGGCCTCGGCCTGCATTTCGGTGGGCTGATCAAAGAGCGCAGGCACCTCTTCGAAGTCGACGAGTCGATACGTCGATCGTCGTCGCAGCGCGTTCTTAGCGGTCAGGCGGACCTTGTCGATTTCCCACCAGCTGGATCGACCGTCGGATTTGCGGCGCATTGCAATGTCGCTGACGGTCTCGGTTCCGACCTTGCGATCGATCAGCTCGGCGTTGATCAGCACTTCGCCCGGCCTGGGCTTGAACGGGTTGAGATCGATGTCCCAGCTTTGCAAGCGAGCACCGTCGCTGTTCAGCTCAGCGATGCGGTTCGCGTTGACGAAGATACGTCTGCGCTGGCTTGATGCGACGAAGCCGACGATGCGCGGTGGGGTGTCGGGCTCGCCGTTCGTGCCGGGTCGGCCCGGGATTGCTACGAGGTCTTGGATCCGTCCGATTGGCGAACCACCGGCGTCGAGCAGTGGAAGACGCAGCACACGAAACGCGTAGATCAGTTCGCCGGCCATTTCGTCAGGTTACTCGCGGTGCCTGACGGGCCCTTGCGTCTGGTCGTATCCTCTCGCACTGCATTGGATGCTGACGATCAAAAATCCGGTGACCCAACCTTGTCGACGATAAACCACCCGCCGATGTGGTCGCGGTGGTGGGCGTCAGGTGAGCGCGGCGACTTCGACGAGGGTGTCAGAAAAGGCGACGCCGCCGCCCCATTCGGTCAGAGTGTCGTTGGTCAGGGCGTTGGCGGCCTTGCCGTCGGGGTGATCTTGCATCCACCAACCCCAAGGGATGGCGACAACGCCGGGCCGGAGTCGCGTAGAGATCTTCACGGGGAGCTGAACCGTTGCCCGTCCGTTCCACACGCGTGCGGTCGCACCGTCGACGAGTTGCCGAGCGGCCGCGTCGATGGCGTCGAGTTCGACAAACGGGCCACCTTCGGCTGGACCGTGCTTCGGGAGATGCGAGTACCCCGAGTTGAGAAACCGAGCGTGGTGCTTCGGGGTGAGCAATTGCAGTGGGTATAGCGCGACGAGTGCGGGGTCGCCGCCGGGCCCCTCATTCGGTGCAATGTAGGTGGGCACACGTGGTTGACCCATTGCTTCGAGTTCGTCGGAGGCGAGATGGAGGCGACCTGATGGAGTGTCGAAGTCGCCGTCGCCGAAGGGTCGACCGTCGGCTGGGTATGGCGCTTCTTGCCACATGGTGTTGCGCAGCCCGTCGAGGTCGAGGTCGGGAGCACCCTCACGCATGAGGGTCTCGTCGTCGTCGAACAGTGCCGGCTCGGTGTAGCCCATCGCACCAGCGAGACGGCGGAACAGCTCGGGGTTACTGACGCTCTCGCCGAGCGGAGGAATCGCCGCATTGTTGTAGTTGGTGTGCAACGAACCCCAGGAGAACACAATGTCGTCGGCTTCGATTTGGGTGGTCGCTGGGAGCACGATGTCTGCGTATTTGGCGGTGTCGGTGAGGAACTGTTCGTGCACGACGGTGAAAATGTCAT
>ERZ888423.355-NODE-355-length-48362-cov-9.357816_pt1 | contig 48362 bp, 44 predicted proteins | sample MGYA00520523_ERZ888423 | MGnify/ENA primary metagenome ERZ888423 (study PRJEB32303, sample SAMEA104408611) | aquatic metagenome | biome: Brackish water; feature: Pelagic; material: water | place: Baltic Sea | collected 2014-06-08T10:24:00 | depth 30,27 m ... | reverse complement strand
AGCAACTTGAAAACGCCGCCTGATGACAGCCGTCACCAACTTTTGGGCATATCTCGGCAGCCCTGATGATTGACGGAATGCCGCGTTTTGATATCGGCTGGCCGGCCACAGCCGCCATCGCCTATTATGTGATCTTTGCCACAGCAGGCGCCTATCTGCTGTACTACCGAATCATTGCAGCCGCAGGCGCGGCCAACACGATGATCGTCACCCTGCTGATTCCGCCCGTGTCGATTGTTCTTGGCGCTGCGGTGCTGAACGAGGTTCTGTCACCCAACGTCTATGCGGGCCTTGCCCTGCTGGCATTGGGATTGATCGTGCTTGATGGAAGGCTGTTGCGCCGCCTTAGCTCAAGCGGTCCTTGACCCGCGGACCCACGCGACCAAAATCCATCTGGCCTGTGTATTTCCCTTTCAGGATTCCCATGACCTTGCCCATGTCGCGGATGCTATTGGCATCAACCTGTGCAATCGCTGCATCAATGGCAGCGGTGCTTTCGCCCTCGTCAAGCTGACGGGGCAGGAATTCTTCGATGATACCGATTTCCGAAAGCTCTTTTTCGGCCAGTTCCAGCCGCCCGCCTTCTTCATAGGCCCGCGCGCTTTCATGGCGTTGCTTGACCATTTTGCCAAGGATGCCAAGGACATCTTCATCGCTCACGGCTGACTCGTCTGATGTACCGCGTGCCGCGATCTCGCGGTCTTTGATCGCAGCACTGATGAGCCGCAGGGTGGACAGACGGTCTGCCTCCTTGGCCTTCATTGCAGCTTTGAGGGCCGTGTTGACCCTTTCGCGCATATCCATCGTTGTTTCCTTGCTCTGGGCGGTAACGAGCGCGGACCCTACCCTGACAATCGCGGCGTGACAACGGGTCACGCCGCGACGTCAAAATGCGCACCTGTGGGCAGAATCGGGCCTTGACCCGCCCCTGCACCAACCTTAGGTATCGCCAAGTTTGGCCCGATCACGGGCGCCTCGGGGGATGAGTTGCCATGACCAGTCAAACCAAGAGCAAACCTACAGCCTGCCTTGTTCTAGCTGACGGCACGGTGTTCTACGGCAAGGGGTTCGGGGCCACCGGGCAAACCGTCGCCGAGCTTTGTTTTAACACTGCCATGACCGGCTATCAGGAAATCATGACTGACCCATCTTATGCGGGCCAAGTCGTGACATTCACCTTCCCGCACATCGGCAATACCGGCGTCACACCCGAAGACGACGAAGCCGCCGATCCTGTCGCTGCTGGCATGGTCGTGAAATGGGATCCGACACAATCGAGCAACTGGCGCGCCACCGAGGAACTGACTGTCTGGCTGGAACGGCGCGGCCGCATCGGCATCGGCGGCATTGATACACGCCGCCTGACGCGCGCAATCCGCCATCAAGGCGCGCCGCATGTGGCGCTTGCGCATGATCCCGACGGCAATTTTGATCTGGGCGCCTTGGTCAAAACCGCGCGCGAATTTGCGGGTCTTGAAGGGCTCGATCTGGCCAAGGATGTGACCTGCGCGCAGTCCTATCACTGGAACGAAGTGCGTTGGGCCTGGCCGCAAGGCTACACCCCCCAGACAGCGCCCGTGCACAGGGTCGTCGCGATTGATTACGGCGCGAAACGCAACATCCTGCGCTGCCTTGCTTCGGCTGGCTGTGACATCACTGTGTTGCCCGCTACGGCCACGGCTGCCGACGTGCTGGCGCTGAATCCTGATGGGGTCTTCCTGTCCAACGGCCCCGGTGATCCGGCAGCCACGGGTATTTACGCGGTGCCAATGATCAAACAGGTGCTGGACACCACGGACCTGCCCCTTTTCGGAATTTGCCTTGGACATCAGATGCTGGCTCTGGCCCTTGGGGCCAAGACCATCAAGATGAACCACGGCCACCACGGCGCCAACCACCCCGTCAAAGACTACGATACCGGCAAGGTGGAAATCACCAGCATGAACCACGGCTTTACCGTCGATAGCCAGACCCTGCCGGAGGGTGTGCGCGAAACACATGTGTCGCTGTTTGACGGATCCAACTGCGGGATCGCCATGGCAGATCGTCCAGTGTTTTCGGTGCAATACCACCCCGAAGCCAGCCCCGGCCCGATGGATAGCTACTATCTGTTCGAACGGTTCGCCGCTGCGATGGCCGCGCGCGCCGCATGAATTTGACCGACCGAGGTCGTATTTAACCTCCTGTTAACCATGCTTGCCCCAGACTGAACTCTGGGACAGGAACGGTGTAGGTTATGGCACTGAAAATAAATGCATTTGCGGGTACCCCCCGTGCGAAGACGCCAGCGCGCACGCGCGCCCAGCGTCTTGCAGAACCGCTGGCGGTGGGGGACGTCTTGCAAGCCAAGGGCCTGATTTCGGCCCGCCGTTTGGCACAAGAGACCGATCGCGCCAATCGCGCGGCAGTGCGCGTGTCAGACGTGTTGCGCACGCGTCTTGACCTGCCACCCGGCATGCTGGCGCAGGCCGAGGCCGAGGCGGCAGGTACCAGTGTCGTCGACCCAAACACCGAAACGCTGGACCGCCGCCTGATTGATAGGCTGGGCATAAGTGTCTGCCTCAAACATGGGCTTTTGCCGCTCCGCAATACCGGCGGCTGCACAATTATTCTGACGGCGCGCCCAGATTTGTTCCCGCGCCATCGCGATGCGCTGCGCGTGTTGTTCGGCCCTGTCCGCATGGCAGTGACATCGGAACCGCAGCTTCAACGCGCCATCAAACGCGCCTATGACATGGCCCTGATCCGGCGGGCCGAAACTCGGGTGCCGGCCGCGCAAAGCTGTCGGACGTGGAATCGCCGCATCGCGCGCAATTTTGGCTTGGCGGCGGTCATTACTCTGCTGTCCACAGGACTGCTTTGGCCGACCGCAACCTTTAGTGTGCTTTGTGCATGGGCGGTAATCACGCTGGTGCTCAATACCGCGCTCAAGGCCACGGCGGCGGTGATGCATCTGCGCGCGCGCGCTGATATGAGCCAAAATGCCGCAAATCCGACGCCTGCGCGCTTGCCCGTGGTGACAATCCTTGTACCGCTGTTTCACGAACATGATGTGGCAGGCGCGTTGATCTTGCGGCTGTCAGCGCTGGATTATCCGCGTGAATTGCTGGATGTCTGTCTGGTCCTTGAAGAAGAAGATCACATGACACGCGAGGCCGTGGCGCGCGCTACCCTGCCCGCGTGGATTAGGCCGATCATGGTGCCCTATGGTCCGCTCAAAACCAAGCCGCGCGCGCTGAATTATGCTCTCAACTTTGCCCGCGGCACAATCATTGGCGTCTATGATGCCGAAGACGCGCCCGCCGCCGATCAAATTCATCAGGTCGTCGCGCGCTTTGCCCAGCGCGGTCCACGCGTGGCCTGCCTGCAAGGTGTGCTTGATTTTTATCACGCCGAAACCAACTGGCTGTCGCGTTGTTTTGCGATCGAATACGCAACGTGGTTTCGCGTGGTCCTTCCCGGTCTTGAACGTCTCGGCCTTGTGATCCCTCTGGGCGGCACGACCTTGTTCATCCGGCGCGATGTGCTTGAAGATATCGGCGGTTGGGATGCTCATAACGTCACCGAAGATGCCGATCTTGGCATTCGCCTTGCGCGCAATGGTTACCGCACCGAATTGATTCCCACTGTGACCGAGGAAGAACCAAACGCCCGTGCATGGCCTTGGGTCAAGCAACGTTCACGCTGGCTCAAGGGTTATGCGATTACCTACTGTGTGCATATGCGCAACCCCGCGCAGCTGTGGCGTGATTTAGGGGCGTGGCGCTTTTTCGGGGTGCAACTGCTGTTTGCGGGCACCCTGTCACAGTTCATCCTCGCGCCGGTGCTATGGTCGTTTTGGCTGGTCGCGGTGGGACTGCCGCACCCGCTGGTTGGGGTCTTGCCCACATGGGCGTTATGGACATTGGGCGGTCTGTTCTTTGCATCGGAATTGATCAATATCGCCGTGGGCATGATCGGCATCAGCGCCGCGCAAAAGCCGGGTCTTTTGAAATGGGTGCCAACGCTGCACGTCTATTTTCCGCTTGCCGCCATCGCCGCCTATAAGGGCGTGATCGAATTGGCGACCCAGCCGTTCTACTGGGACAAGACAGCACACGGAGTCTTGGACCCAACAAGGGAGGAGACTACGTCGCCGCCTCAACCTTCTCGGCGTCCAACTTAAGGCGGGTCACATAGGCCTTTGAAATGTGATCGCGCAGAGCCGCAGCCGCGGCATCCCCATCGCCTGCTTCGATCGCGCCAACGATCGCAGCATGTTCTTCCAACGTGCCTTCGGGGCGCCCTTTGGCAGACAAAGACGTTGTCGCGAGCAGGGCCATCGAGCGGTGCACAAGATCAAGTTGCTGCACCAGAAACCGGTTATGGCTCGCCAGATGGATTTGCTTGTGAAACCGCTTGTTGGCGCGGCTCAACGCGGCAGGGTCACCGACCAACGCGCGATCCGCTTCCAGCATGTCGCGCAGCACGCGCACCTCTTCGGGGTTGGCATGGCGAGCCGCAAGCCGCGCCGCCAGCCCCTCCAATTGACCCCGCACCACGTAAAGTTCGGCCAACTGGTTGTGGTCCAGCGACGCAACAATCAAGGATCGCCCATCCCTCGCCAGCAGGCTTTGTGTCTCAAGTCGTTGTAATGCCTCGCGAATTGGTGTACGCGACATACCGAAACGATCCGCTAGTTCATTCTCGACCAAGCGATCGCCGGGGCGGTAAAGCCCGGTATCAATCGCCTCGAGGATTAAGCCGTAGGCGTCTTTATGCGGGGTGTTGAGATCAGGCATGCGGCTCACTTTTATTCGGTCCGCTCACCCTACCCCCGCGCGAGCCTGCCAATCAAGTCAAAGCGATTGCAGCAGGGCATTGCCCACCCTAGGGTCGTGCCATGGTAGCAGCTTCATTTTCGCATGTGCGTGCTTGGGTCTTTGATCTGGACAACACGCTTTATCCACCCAGCGCCCGTCTGTTTGACCAGATCGAGGTGCGCATGACCGCCTATGTGCAGGACGCCCTTGGGGTGGATGCGCGTGAGGCCGATTTCCTGCGCGATCACTATTGGCGCAAATACGGCACCACGCTGGCAGGGCTGATGAGTGAACATAATGTCGATCCGGCACCCTATCTGGGTGCGGTCCACGACATCGACCTGTCCCACCTTGCAAGAGCCCCCAATCTAGCCGCACATATCCGCGCGCTGCCCGGACGGTGCATTGTCTATACCAACGGCAGCGAACCCTATGCCCAGCGAGTGCTGAAAGCGCGCGGACTTGATGGGCTGTTCGATGCGGTCTACGGCGTCGAACACGCCGATTTCCGCCCCAAACCGGAACAAGCGGCGTTCGAGGCGATCTTTGCGCTCGACGGGTTAGATGCCACCATGGGTGCGATGTTCGAAGACGACACCCGTAATTTGGCCGCCCCACACGCCATGGGGATGCAAACGGTGCATGTGGCGCCCGCGCCGTTTGTGGCCGATCATATCCATCACCATACCGATGATCTGACCGCCTTCTTGTCGCAGCTGGTCTGACAGGTCTTTCCCCTGCGCCTGCGCAGGCCTATGTCTGGGGAATGAAACGGCAAGATACCGACATTCTGATTTCCGGCGGCGGGGTCGCTGGCCTCACCGCCGCGGCAGCCTTTGGCGCGGCGGGCTTTGGTGTGATCTGCGTTGATCCCGCCCTGCCTGTCACCGATGACGCGGCCGCTGGCGCCGACCTGCGCACCACCGCGTTCCTGCAACCCGCCCGCGAACTGCTGGACCGTGCTGGCCTGTGGAATCGGCTCGCGCCCTTTGCCGCACCTTTGCAAGTGATGCGGATCGTCGATGCAGGTGGCGAGGTGTCGCAGCCGCGTATCACCCGCGATTTCAACGCCGCCGATATTTCCGACGCCCCGTTCGGGTGGAACCTGTCCAACTGGCTGCTGCGCCGCGAGATGGTCGCACGGTTGGGCGAACTGGACACCGTCGATTTCCGCGCAGGCGTGGGTTTCAAGTCGATCCTGACCCGCGAGGGCGAAGCGCTGGTGACACTGTCGGACGGCGCACAGGTCCGCGCCAAGCTGGTCATCGCTGCTGACGGGCGTAACAGCCCCGTGCGTCAAGCCGTTGGAATTGATGTAAAAACAACGCGCTACGGGCAAAAAGCCGTGACATTCGCGGTCACGCACAGCGCGCCGCACGATAATGTCTCGACCGAAGTACATCGCACCGGCGGTCCTTTCACGCTTGTGCCGCTGCCCGATCTGGATGGCAAGCCGTGCTCGGCTGTGGTCTGGATGGAAGGCGGTCCCAAAGCTTTGCGCCTTGCCGCGCTTGACACAGCTGATTTCGAGGCCGAAGCCACCGCGCGCTCCGCAGGCACCTATGGCCCCCTGACCCTTGCATCGCGCCGCATGGTCTGGCCGATCATCAGCCAACGCGCCGAATGGATGTCAGCCGAACGGGTCGCCCTGGTCGCGGAAGCCGCGCATGTGGTCCCACCCATCGGCGCGCAGGGCTTGAACATGTCGCTGGCCGATATGACCTGCCTGCTGGACCTCGCCATTGCGCGGCGCGGCGATCTGGGTGATCGCAAGATGCTGGACGCCTACCACGCTCGCCGCCATCCCGAAGTGGTCTTGCGGGTCAAAGGTGTCGATGCCCTGAACCGTGCATCAATCGCCGGATCACCCCCGCTGCGCGACCTGCGCGCCAAAGGGATCGAGGCGCTTTATTCCGTCGCCCCACTGCGCAAGATCCTGATGCAAACGGGCCTTGGCGCAAAAGGCCATGCCAAAGATCATACGACCTGATCGGCCACCGCCTTGAACCGCGCAAGCGTGCCTTCAACGTCATACAATTTATCCAACCCGAACAAGCCGATCCGGAACGTCTTGAAATCAGCAGGCTCGTCACATTGCAGCGGCACACCGGCGGCAATCTGCATCCCTAAGGCCCCAAATTTGGATCCGTTCTGCACGTCACCATCATCGGTATAGCTGACCACCACGCCCGGCGCGCCAAAGCCGTCAGCAGCAACAGACTTTATCCCTTTGCCAGCGAAATATGCACGCACGCCGTCACCCAAGGCCCACTGCGCGTCGCGCAGCTTATCAAACCCGAAGTCGCGGCTTTCGACCATCGTATCGCGGAACGCGCGCAGGCTGTCGGTCGGCATCGTCGCGTGATAGGCGTGACCGCCGTTTTCATAGGCCTGCATGATGCTGTGCCACTTTTTCAGATCCAGCGCGAAACTGTCCGAGGCCGTGCCCTGCATCCGCTCAACCGCGCGCGCCGACATCATCACCAACCCAGCCGCAGGCGTCGATGACCAGCCCTTTTGCGGCGCGGAAATCAACACATCGACGCCCGTCGCCGCCATATCAACCCAGACACAGCCCGACGCGATGCAATCAAGCACCATCAACGCGCCGACCTCGTGTGCGGCGGCCGCCAGTGCCGTGATGTAATCGTCGGGCAAAATGATGCCCGCACTGGTTTCAACATGGGGGGCAAACACCACGTCCGGTTTCGCGTCGCGGATTGCGGCCGTCACCTCGGCAATTGGTGCGGGCGCAAAGGGCGCGCGTGTGTCGTTACCTGTCTGGCGGGCCTTGAACACCGTCGTTTTCGCCGCAAACGCGCCCGCCTCAAAAATCTGACTCCAGCGATAGGAAAACCAGCCGTTACGCACGATCATCGCATGCGCATCACGGCCAAACTGGCGTGCAACAGCTTCCATCCCGTAAGTGCCGCCACCGGGCACAATCGCCACGGCATCGGCCTTGTAAACGTCCTTGAGCATGCAGCTGACATCAGTCATGACGCCCTGAAACGCCTTGGACATATGGTTCAGGCTTCGGTCAGTAAAAACGACGCTGAATTCCATCAGGCCGTCCGGGTCAACTGCGCTGGTCATAGTGTGGCTCCGCTAAATTTCTTTTGCCCATCTTAGCGTGCGCACAGCCAAGCGAAAGCTACGATTTCACAAAGGACCGGGGCGGCGCTCTTCGCTGAGCAAAACATTGGCCTCGACATTGCCCACGCCGGGCAGGGTCATGACACGGCGGCGCAAAACCCGCTCAAAGTCGGCCAGATCACGGGCAACCACGCGTAACCGATAATCATACAACCCCAGCACATGTTCGACCAGTTGCACTTCGGGAATCGCCACAACCGCGCGCTCGAAGTCATCCAGTGACACACGTCCTTTGGTGGCCAGTTTGACACCCAGAAAAACCGTGACGCCAAATCCAAGGCTTTGCGCATTCAAGGCAACTCGGCGCCCGACCAACACCCCGTCATCGCGCAACCTCTTGATACGGCGCCATGTGGCTGGTTGGCTTAGCCCGATGCGCGATCCAAGTGCCGCCGCCGACTGTGCCGCGTCCCGTTGCAGTGCCCGCAAAATTGCCCGATCCGTGTCGTCCAACGCGATCATAGCGGCAGACTTTCGTCATCGTGCAACGTCGCAACCGTCATCAGGGCCTCGATATCCGTCATATGCGGCAGCGTCAGAATCGCCTCGCGATAGATCTGCTGATAATGCCCCATGTCGCGGGCGATGACCGAAAGACGTATATCAACACGCCCCAGAAATGTCTGAATTTCAGTCACCTCGGCAATGTCACGTGCAGCGGCGATGAACTCGTCAAAGGCGCGCGCTTGTGTCTTGTCCAAGGTAATGCGCAACGACACCGTGACGGCATATCCCAACGCGCGCCAGTCAATCACCGCGTGCTGGCCTGTCAAAACCCCTGTCTCTTGCAGTCGCGCGATCCGGCGCTGTGCCTTGAGGGCAGACACCCCCGCCCGCGCACCCAGTTCGGCGACAGTCAAGGACGGGTCCGCCTGTAGTTGGCGCAAAAGACGGCGATCAAGGTCATCAAGCATAGAAATATGCATATTTGATGAAATAACGCATGACAATATCATATTGCCTAAAAATTCCAAAGGAGCAGCACTCGCCAACCCCACAGCACCCCGGTAGAAACGCATCAATGAAACCTAACAAAGGATAAACCGATGCGCGTTTATTATGATCGTGACTGCGATGTGAACCTGATCAAAGACAAAAAAGTAGCCATCCTCGGCTATGGCTCCCAAGGCCACGCACATGCGCTGAACCTGCGCGACTCTGGCGCCAAGAACATCGTCGTCGCCCTGCGCGAAGGCTCTTCCACCGCGAAAAAATGCGAAGCCGAAGGCCTCAAGGTCATGGGTATCGCCGAAGCCGCTGCTTGGTGCGACCTGATCATGTTCACCATGCCTGATGAATTGCAGGCTGAAACCTACAAGAAATACGTGCACGACAACATCAAGCCCGGCGCGGCGATTGCATTTGCCCACGGCCTTAACGTGCACTTTGGTCTGATTGAACCAAAAGAAGGCATCGACGTGATCATGATGGCCCCTAAAGGCCCCGGTCATACTGTGCGCGGCGAATACACCAAGGGCGGCGGCGTGCCCTGCCTGATCGCGGTGGATACAGACGCATCCGGCAAGGCCCAAGAAATCGGCCTGTCGTATTGTTCCGCCATCGGTGGTGGTCGCTCTGGTATCATCGAAACCAACTTCCGTCAGGAATGCGAAACCGACCTGTTCGGCGAGCAGGCAGTTCTGTGCGGCGGCGTTGTTGAACTGATCCGCTGTGGCTTTGAAACACTGGTCGAGGCTGGCTACGAGCCCGAAATGGCCTATTTCGAGTGCCTGCACGAAGTGAAGCTGATCGTGGATTTGATCTATGAAGGCGGCATCGCAAACATGGACTACTCGATCTCTAACACAGCTGAATACGGCCAGTACGTCTCCGGCCCACGCGTTCTGCACTACGATGAGACAAAAGCGCGGATGAAAGAGATCTTGAACGACATCCAGTCCGGCAAATTCGTACGGGACTTCATGCTGGAAAACGCAGTTGGTCAGCCGACAATCAAAGCGGCGCGTCGTGCAAACGACGAACACCAGATCGAACTGGTCGGCCAGAAGCTGCGCGACATGATGCCGTGGATTTCCGCGGGCAAGATGGTCGACAAAGCAAAGAACTAAACCGCTGTTTCAATTTGATAATCGCCACGGAAAACCTTGTTTTTCGAACCGGCCCCGCAAGTTCGCGCTTGCGGGGCCGTGTTGAATTTCGCATGACAGGCGGATGACGACCCAACCCACCCTTTCAAACTGGCTTTCCATCGCCGCTCTTGGTGTGATCTGGGGCGGCACATTCATGGTCGTGGCCATCGCCTTGCAAGGCTTCGGCCCGCTCACCGTCGCCTGTGCTCGCACGACCCTTGGCGCTATATCCCTGCTGATGCTTATGCGCGTTATGGGCCGTCCAATGCCGTCTGGACGCGCGGTTTGGGGCTATCTTGCCGCGATCGGCGTGCTCAATTCAGCCCTGCCCTTTGCCTTGTTGTCATGGGGCCAGCAATATGTCCCATCGGCTTTCGCGGGAATTTCCATGGCAGCCCTGCCCTTGTTCGTGCTGCCGCTTGCGCATCAGTTTACCGACGAAAAAATGTCACCGCGCAAAGCTATCGGTGTCGGCTTGGGGTTCATCGGCGCGGCCGTTCTGATCGGCCCCGGCGCGATCCGCATTGGCCAAGGCATTGAACCGCTCGCGCAACTTGCCTGCATCGCCGCTGCGCTGTCGTATGCGGTGTCATCTGTGCTCACACGTCGCTGCCCGCCGGTGGATAGTATTTCGATGGCCGCCCTGACCTTGGTTGTCGGGTCGGTTTGTCTTATCCCGGCGATGCTGGTGATCGAAGGCGTGCCGCAATGGTCACACGGGCAAGCAGGCTTTGCGATCATCTTTCTTGGCTTGGTGCCTACAGCTTTTGCAGCACTTTTGCGCGTGCAGGTCATCCGCACCGCAGGGTCCGTCTTTATGACGCTAGTGAATTTCCAAGTGCCCGTCTGGTCGATGCTGTTTGGCGCGCTTGTGCTTTCCGAACTTCTGCCATTACGGTTCTTCGTCGCCCTTGCGCTTATCTTGATCGGTTTACTGATCAGCCAATGGGGCGGGTTGCGCCGCTTGTTCGGCTCTTAGAGCTTTGTCACAGCGCCAATCTCGGCCACGATCCCGTCAACGACTTGCGCAAGCAGCCTGTCATCGTCGCATTCGGCCATCACGCGGATCAGCGGTTCGGTGCCTGATTTTCGGATCAAGATGCGACCACGCCCTGCGACATCGGCCATGGCAGCCGCGATCACCGCTTTGACCGAGGCATCGGCAAGCGGGTCTTGCCCGTCACTATAGCGCACATTCTTAAGCATCTGTGGCACCGTTTCAAAACTGCGCGTCAGCGCAGAGGCCGGTTTGCCGGTTTCCACCATCGCCGCAAGGAATTGCAATCCTGCGAGCAGCCCGTCGCCTGTGGTGGCGTAATCCGTCATGACAATATGGCCTGACTGTTCGCCGCCAAGATTGAACTCGCCTGCGCGCATCGCCGCGACGACGTGACGGTCACCGACGGCGGTGCGTTCCAGATGCAGCCCCTGCCCCTCAAGGTAGTGCTCCAACCCAAGGTTCGACATCACCGTCGCAACCAAGGTGCCCTTGGCCAAACGGTCCTGCGCGGCCCAGCGGGTGGCAAAAAGCGCCATGATCTGATCACCGTCAGCAACACTGCCGTTTTCATCAAGAATCATCACCCTGTCGGCATCGCCATCAAGACAAATCCCCACATCCGCACCGTGGCTCGCAATTGTTTCAGCCGCCAGCCGTGTGCTGGTCGAACCACAGCCTTCATTGATATTAAAACCGTTCGGGCTGATCCCTACGGGGATTACCTCTGCGCCAAGCTCCCACAAGACTTCGGGCGCGACGCGGTGCGCGGCGCCGTTGGCGCAATCAATCACGACCTTCAGACCATCAAGCCGCATGCCAGTAGGAAAGGTTGATTTCAACCGCTCGGCATAGCGGAAACGGCCGTCGTCGATCCGTTTTGCACGACCAATGTTATTGGGTTGGGCGGGCTGAAGCGCAGCGGCAACCATTGCTTCGATTTCGGCCTCAGCTTCGTCGGACAGCTTGAACCCGTCAGGGCCAAAAAACTTGATCCCGTTGTCGCGGTGCGGGTTGTGGCTGGCGCTGATCATGATGCCCGCATCGGCGCGCATCGACAGGGTCAACAAACCAACGGCAGGGGTCGGCACTGGCCCCAGCAGCAGCACATTCATGCCCGCGCTGGTCAGTCCCGCCGTGAGGGCACTTTCAAACATATAGCCAGACAATCGCGTGTCTTTGCCGATCACAACGCGGTGACCATTACTGCCGTCGTTGCGGAAATGCCGCCCCGCCGCCGCGCCAATCTGTAGCGCATTTTCGGCCGTCATCGGCCACGTATTGGCCGTGCCACGAATACCATCTGTTCCGAAAAGTTTCTTAGCCATTATTATTCTACCCGTTTAGCGCCATGTGCAGGCTCAACGCCTGCCGCGTATCTTTTATGTCATGGACACGCAAAATCTGCACCCCCTGCGCCACGCCGTGCAAGGCAACCGCAACCGACCCTGATGTCCGGTCTTGGGCCTCTGCCGCATGGCCGATCGTGCCGATAAACCGTTTGCGCGACGCGCCCAGTAGAATGGGGCAACCAAGATTATGATAGAGGGAAATACCGCGCATTAGTGTCACGTTATGCTGCAATGTCTTACCGAACCCGATGCCCGGATCAACGATGATTTGACTGCGTGGAATGCCTGCCGCTTCGGCCACCGCCACCCGATCCGCCAAAAAGTCGTAAACATCCAGCAGCACATCATCATAGCGCGGATCAGCCTGCATCGTTTCAGGATCGCCCTGCGCATGCATCAGGCACACCGGAAGACCCGCGCGCGCTGCCACCTCGGCAAGTGCGGGATCATGCGTAAATGCCGCCACATCGTTGACCATGCTAGCACCCGCAGCAATCGCCGCCGCCGCCACACCCGCCTTGCGCGTATCAATCGAGATCGCCACATCGCTGCCTGCGCGGATTGCGGCAATGACGGGCGCGGTGCGCGCGATTTCGGCGTCCAACTGCACCTCGGCGGCGCCGGGCCGCGTGCTTTCACCGCCGATATCCAAAATCTCGGCACCTGATTGTTCCATCGCGCGGGCATGGGCCAATGCGGCTACAGGATCATCGAACAACCCGCCATCCGAAAAGCTGTCAGGCGTTACATTCAAGATGCCCATGATGCGCGGCGCGGCCATAGACAGCCCCGCAATATCGGCGCGTGGCGCGGTCAGGCGGCGTCGCACATCGGCTGGCACGTCCTGCGCTGGGATCATCACGCCCGCGCGACCACGTTCCAAAACTTCGACACCATCGAACCATAGCCAGCCACCCGCAAGCGTCAGTGCGCCAACGGGGCGGTGCGGATCACTTTGCGGAATGGGGCGGTAATAGGTGGTCATAGGGTTGCTTCGTTCACCCCAACGGCACGGGTCGGCACGGCTGCGTCAGGTTCATCGGCGCCGATTACCAGTAGGTCGGCGGCGTTCATATGACCTGCGAACCATGCCGCCAAGGCCGTGGCATCGCGTGGTCCGGCACTTGGGCCATCAACAGCATCCAGCACAATTTTGGACGGGGCCCAAACGCAAATCTGGCCGTTCTTCATCGCCCAGTCCAGTTCGGTGCGGGTGCCGACCACCACACAGCGTGTGTCGCGCCCAGCCAGAACCCAAGCGTTTTGTTCAATTGCCAGCAGATCAATGCGGCGTTGCGCCATGGCAGCGCCCGCTTGCGGGGTGGGGCCGTTACCAGCCCCAACACAGATAATCAGCGGCGTACTACCCGCGAGCTGATCAATCCAGCGCGATAACAGCGGCGCGGCAATCGCGTCATTGGACAAAAACATGACCCGAGGATGTGGGACATCGACCAGTTCAACCCCCGCTGGCATCGCGCCATCCGCGCTGCGCACGATTTCAACGCCCAAAGCGCCCGGACCACGGTCCAGTTTTTCGATCCGCACAAAGACGCGCAGGGCTTGGGGTTCAAGCAAGATACGTTCAGCCACGCGCGCCGCCAGTGTTTCAAGCAGGTTCAAACGCTCGGCCTGTAATTCAATCTTAATTGCTTCGGTGACGCGGTCATAGGACAGAATGCGATCAACATCGTCATCAACGGGGCCGCGCAGTGGTTCCACCTCAACGACGACATTGAAACTGATCCGCTGAAGCGTGCCACGCTCGGCCTGAAACGCGCCGATTTCAACCTCGGTCACGTAGTCGCGCAGGGAAATCCGGTCACGCAACCCATTGGCGCCCTCGGGCGCGGTCGCCTCGGCCCTCTCGGACGGATGGGCAAAGGCAAGACGGGTATCCGAAGTCATGGCGCAGTCCTTATCAACGGCAATATTTGCCGCATACTAAGCCGCGCGCAGCGGCACAAGCGCCGCGATACGCCGCGCGCGCGCCGATTAGCGACTAGTTGGACGCGGTGCGGGTTGGCTGACGGTAAAAATAATGCGAGCCGATGCTTGCCGTGCGCGGGAAACGGCGCGCCCACGACGGGCTGACAGCCTTGGTGTGGTAATGCGTGGCACCAGCGGTCAATTCGCGCGGCGCGCCATCAATCAACAAGCGGGCAACTTTGCCAACGCTGGTCCAAGCGGCGGGCTCGTGAATCGTTTCGGCGTTGCCATCGCAAGTATAGCTGAACTGACAGGCATGGCGACGGCCCGTGCCTTGATTAACCACACCACAGATCGAATTGGGATATGCGCGGCTATCCACGCGGTTCAGGATCACTTCGGCGACAGCAAAGACGCCGCGCACGCTTTCGCCGCGTGCTTCAAAGTAAAGCGCCTCGGACAAGCATTCCCACTCGGCTCCCCCAGTTGCGCTAGGCTGATCGGCCAGAAACGCACGGTCATATGCGACGGACGCCAGACCAGTCTGAATATCGCGCGCTGTGACGGGGGGCGGTGAGGTCAGTGCCAGCATACGGGCCGATGGTACAACACGCACTGCTTCACGTTCCTGCCCCAGCAGCGCACCAAGGCGGCTTTCCAGCAGACCGTCTGCCTGCGCAATTGCGCCTGACAGTGAAACCAAAGCGGCCAAACCAGCCGCGCGTGTCAATCGTACCAATGTGGTCCGCATCGTCTCAACCTAGAATGTCATGCAGTTCAGCCCCGCACAGGCAGGGGCGATGTAGGCCAAACAAACCCATCGGTCCACCCTTGGGGGTGTCGACAAGCACCACAACCGATGCAGCCATGCAACGGTCACAAAACGCCTACTACCTATAGATTTAGGGAAAAAACACCCTCTACCCCTAGATTGTGTCCGATTTTGAAATCGCGAGTTGGGCGGCGGATAACCGCGCAACTGGCACACGAAACGGTGAACACGACACATAATCGAACCCCTGCGCACGACAAAACGCAATTGCCGCGCGACTGCCACCATGTTCGCCACAGATCGACAGGACCACGTCTTTGTTGCCTTTGCGCCCGCGTTCCGCGCCGATTGACAGTAATTCGCCAACACCTTCGATGTCGAGCGTATGGAACGGGTCTTCGGCGTAAACGCCCTGTTGCACATAAGACGACATAAACCGCCCCGCGTCATCGCGCGACAGACCATAGGTCATCTGTGTCAGATCATTGGTGCCAAACGACATGAACGCGGCATACTGGGCGATATCCTCGGCACGCAGGGCGGCGCGCGGCGTTTCGACCATCACACCCAAACGATAAGTGAAATCAGCGCCGGTTTCCGCCTTGACGGCTGCGGCCACGGCATCAATGCGGGTTTTGACCAGTTCCACTTCGCGCATGGCACTGACCAGCGGAATCATCACTTCGGGGACGACCGGATCGCCTTTTCGCGACGCCTCGATGGTGGCCTCAAAGATGGCGCGGGCCTGCATGTCATAAATCTCAGGCACGCTGATACCCAGACGCACACCGCGCATCCCCAGCATCGGGTTATATTCTTCAAGCGCGGCCACGCGCGCCACGACATCGGACAGATGCAAATCCAGCACCTCGGCCAGATCACGCATGCCCGCCTTATCAGAGGGCAGGAATTCATGCAGGGGCGGGTCAAACAGCCGGATACACACAGGCAGGCCCTGCATGATATTGAACAGTTCCACGAAATCGCCGCGCTGCATGGGCAGCAGACGTTCCAGCACTTCGCGGCGATCATCCGCATCATCGGCAAAGATCATCTCGCGCATGACGCCGAGGCGATCACCGTCAAAGAACATATGCTCTGTGCGGCACAGCCCAATCCCTTGGGCGTCAAAGTTGCGCGCGGTCTGGGCATCTGCGGGGGTGTCCGCATTGGCACGGATGCCAATATCACAAAATTCCTCGGCCCAGCTTAGGAGGGTGCGAAACGACTCATCCAGCGCCGCCTCAAGCATTGCTGGTTCGCCGGCCAGAATTTGGCCCTGAGTCCCGTCGACTGTGATCACGTCGCCCTCGGCGAACTGACGCCCGTCCGGCGCGATGATGGCGTGTTTCTTGGCGTTGATCTGAAGATCGGACGCGCCGACAACGCAGGGCAGGCCCAGACCGCGGCCAATAACGGCGGCATGGCTGGTCACACCGCCACGCATCGTCAGAACGCCGTTGGCCGCATGCATGCCGCGAATATCTTCGGGGGTCGTTTCGCGACGTACAAGAATGCAAGCCTCGCCGCGTGCCGCACTTGCCTGTGCCTCGTTTGATGAAAACACGATCCGGCCCGTGGCCGCACCAGGGCTCGCGGCAATCCCGCGCACAATCAGGTCACGCTTGGCCCTCGGGTCAACTTGCCGATGCAACAATTCCGACAATGCCGAGGGCGGCACCCGCATCAGTGCCTCGTCTTTGGGGATCACGCCATCATTGGCCAGATCAACCGCGACCCGCACCGTGGCGCGCGATGATCGCTGCACCCGCACCCCGTCAAGAATATGTAGCTTGCCACCTTGGACAGTAAATTCGATCTGCATTTCTTCGCGCAGCTTTTGGCGCACCATCCCGCCGAAGCGGATCAGATCAGCGAACGAGTCAGGGCATAATTCCTCCAGCGAAGGGCCGCGTTTATCCTTCGTCAGATAGACCGCGCATTTCACATCCGACAGGGCATCACGCCCCTGCGCCTGACTTTGATAACGCCCGATGATGCCAGGCGCACCTGTCGTGGCATCAACAAATTGCACCACGCCAGCACCGCATTCGCCCGCGCCAACACCCAGCGCCATTGCCTGCACCACAAGCCCGAGGCCAGCATTTGCCGGCGCACCATTGGCCTGACGCAGCAAGCGCGCGGTCGTCCCTTCCCAGGCACGCGCCATCGACCGCAGCACTTCGGCCAGTTGTTCCTGCGGGTCTTGCGGAAATTCCTCGTCGGTTTCGGATTCGTACGTTGCCAGAAACTCGCGCAGGGTATCGGCATTGGGCGTATCAGGCAGATGAAACGCCTCGGGGTCTAGACGGGCCACGTGTTCTGCATAGCATTGGATGAACCGCAAATAGACAGCAGCCGCCACCCCCTCGCCCAAGGTGTCGCGCATGGCCTCGTAGCGGGCATCGTTCATCCCGATATTCAGGATCGCGCCCGGGCCGCCCCAATCTGGATCTTGGCTGCTGGGGCGCACAGACACCAGTGGTGCATCGCCAAAATGCGACAGGATTCCCTCGATATCGGGCATCCGCCCTGTGGCAATCGCGTGCACAGTCTGAAACGAAATCGCGACAGTCGTGGGCACGGGCATATCCAGACGCACCAGCCGCTGCAGACATTTCGCGCGCCCACCATGAACCGAAGCATCCATCGACGCGGTCGGTGTGATCAGCGTCACTTCCTTGAGGGTCACGATTTTCTGCACTGCGGCACCTTTGTTATGTGGGTGCAGCATACGCCCGCAGCGCCCTATAACAAGTGAAACCTAGCCATCAATCACGGTCAAATCAGCAACGCCTAAACAGATCGTGCGAATCCGGCTTAGCAGGTTCAACCGGTTGCGCCGCACGATCGAACTTTCAGCGTTGACCTGCACCGTATCAAAGAACGCGTCAATCGGCGCACGCAAGACAGCCATGGCCGTCATGGCCGTAGCAAAATCCTCGGCCGCCATCGCCGGGGCAATGGTTTCGTCGGCCTTGTCCAATGCGGCGAACAACGCCTTTTCAGCATCGTCTTCGGCAAACTTCACATTCGCTCCGTATGAATACTCAACACCGTCCTTATCCTCGGCTTGGGTCAGAATGTTGTTTGCGCGCTTGAAGCCTTGCAACAGGTTCTCGCCGTCGTCGGTTTTCAAGAACGCCTGCAACGCCCGCGCGCGGTTCACCAGCAATGTCAGATCATCATTGGCAGGCATCGCAAGACAAGCGTCGATCACATCATGGCGAATGCCCTTGTCCTTGAGGAACACCTTGAGGCGGTCGTGAAAGAAGGCGAGGAGGTCGGCAATCATGCCTGTAACAGAATCGTCGTCTTCATCCACGGCCACGCGCCCATGCGCCGCGAACCCTTCAGCCATGACCGTAACGAAAGGCAACCGAATTCCATTTTCCAACAACAGCCGAATAACCCCCAACGCTGCGCGGCGCAGTGCAAAGGGGTCTTTCGACCCTGTGGGCTTTTCATCGATCGCCCAGAACCCTGTCAGCAGATCGATCTTGTCGGCCAGTGCTACGGTGACAGACACAGGTGCGGTTGGCACGTCGTCGGTGGGGCCAAGCGGCGAGTAGTGTTCCTCACAGGCGGCGGCAACTGATGCATCCAGGCCTGCCATTTCACTGTAATAACGCCCCATAAGCCCTTGAAGTTCGGGAAATTCGTAGACCATTTCGGATGACAGGTCAGCCTTGGCCACGCGCGCGGCTTGCGCGGCCAAATCAGCGTCAGCCCCGACCGATGGCGCGATATCACGGGCCAGCGCAGCGATACGTTCGATACGTGCGGCCTGACTTCCCAATTTGTTATGAAACGTCACTTTTTCAAGGGATTGCAGCCAAGACTTCATCCCATCCTTGGCGACACGCAGATCGTTTTCCCAGAAAAACTTGGCGTCCGCCAAACGCGCTGCCAGCACTTTTTGGTTACCCGCCAAAATCGTCGCACCCTGATCGGCAGTTTCGATGTTGGCAATGGTTACAAACTTCTCGATTCGGCCCGATTTTTGATTGCGGACAGAAAAGAACTTCTGATGCTCTTTCATAGACGTTTGAAGGACTTCGGGTGGTAAGTTCAAGTAGTCCGCGCCGATCTCACCCAGCAGAACCACGGGCCACTCAACCAGCCCTGCGACCTCGGCCAGCAGGCCCTTGTCTTCGACCACTTCAAGCCCTTGGGCAAAGGCCTGATTGGTCGCCTCGTGCCAGATCGCCTCGGCGCGCTCGTCAGCCCGCAGAACCACATACGCGCGTTTCAGCTTGGCTTCGTAGTCGTCAAATCCGGACACGGCAAATGCATCCGGCCCCATGAACCGATGCCCGCGTGTGGTGTTACCAGCGATGATACCATCCACGTCAAGCGGCACTACTTCGGTCCCGGCCTCGCCAGCCAAAATGCACAAAATCGAATGTAGTGGCCGCGCCCAGCGAAGTGCGCCCGTGCCCCAACGCATAGATTTCGGCCAAGGGAAATTGCGGATCGCGGCTTCCAAAACCTCGGCGATGATCACGTCTGCTTTGCGGCCCTTCTTGGCGATCACGGCGAAATACACCTGCCCCTTTTTATCGTCGCGCACTTCCAGATCGTCACGCGACACACCTGCGCCACGCAGAAACCCGTCAATCGCCTGATCAGGCGCACCGACTTTGGGGCCTTTGCGTTCTTCGCGGGTGTCAGGGCTTTCCGACGTCAAACCGGACACTGACAGCGCCAAACGGCGCGGCGTATGAAACGCAGCGGCACCTGCATAGGTCAAACCAGCCTCAACCAGCCCGTCCGTGACCAGTTTTTGCAGATCAGCCGCGGCCTTTGCCTGCATACGCGCAGGGATTTCCTCGGAAAACAGCTCAATCAGAAGATCAGGCATTATTGGACCCTTTCCGGTGCAGGTGGACAGGATTCAGGCGCGGGATTACCGTCAAAAACCGTTTCGCCACATGCGTTAATCTGGTGCCACGAAAAGCCACGGCCGTCAGACATGATCGCGACGATCCGGTCGATGCCGTAGGTGATGTTTTCGACGCCCATAAAGGCAATCGCATCACCATCTTCCAGTGCTTCACCGATTTCGCGGGCGTCAAAGCAATCAAACCATGCCGGTGCGACCAGCGGTTCGGCTTCGCTCAGCACCGTGTAGGTTTCGCTCAGCATGGCCTGCGAAAGCGGCGTGTCAAAGCAAGCGCGAAACCGGATTGGGCTGCTATCACTATCAATCGCTTTGAAGTTTTCGAACAGTATTGGTTCGGATTCGCCGGATACTACCGACGTAAGCTGCACTTCTCCAACTTGCTCGGCTGTGACTTCGTCATAGTAAGCATAGATCTGAAGGTAATAGAGGGCGACGCCAGCGATCAAAGCAGACATGAGAATTCCTACAATTGCGATACGGACTTGGGTCATGCTGCTGCTCCGCCTGCTTGGGTTTGAACGAATGCATCAGCGCAAAGCTTGGCGAGCGTGCGCACCCGCCCGATATAGGCTTGGCGTTCTGTCACCGAGATCACGCCGCGTGCGTCCAGAAGGTTAAACAAATGTGATGCCTTGATGCATTGGTCATAGGCGGGATGCGCCATGATGATCCGCATGCCGGTCTTGGGATCTTGGGCGGGTGTGTCGATGATGCGCTGACACTCGGCCTCGGCATCTTCAAAGTGGCGCAATAGCGTGTCGGTATCGGCCACATCGAAATTCCAGCGCGCGTACTCCTGTTCGGTTTGCAAAAAGACATCGCCGTATTTCAAGGCAATCGGCGCGTCGGGATCATTGAATGGCATATCCATCACGTGATCCACGCCCAACACATACATCGCCAAGCGTTCCAGACCATAGGTCAGCTCGCCCGATACCGGATGGCAATCGTGCCCGCAGACCTGTTGGAAATATGTGAACTGGCTGACCTCCATGCCGTCGCACCAGACTTCCCAGCCAAGCCCTGATGCGCCAAGCGTCGGGCTTTCCCAGTCGTCTTCGACAAACCGGATATCATGGATCAAGGCGTCGATCCCGATTGCCTGCAAAGACCCAAGATACAGGTCCTGCAAATCCGGCGGGCTGGGTTTAATCAACACTTGAAACTGATAGTAGTGCTGCAAGCGGTTCGGGTTTTCACCGTAACGCCCGTCGGTAGGGCGGCGCGAGGGCTGCACATAGGCGGCGGCCCAGGGCTTGGAGCCCAAGGACCGCAGAGTTGTGGCCGGGTGAAACGTCCCTGCCCCTACTTCCATGTCATAGGGTTGCAGGATCGCGCAGCCCTTGGCAGCCCAATAGGTTTGCAGCCGTAAAATGATCTCTTGGAAACTGCGTGGTTTATCGACCATATCCGCCCTCGTGTTCGCTTTGGGCGTTCAATAGGCGCGCTGGCCGCGCGGGTCAATCAGACAGCGATCACAAGCTGACACGCTTTCCCGACCAAAAGCGTTAAGATTCTTGATGCACATGCCCCGTGGTCTGCTAGTGTCTTCGCAATTCAGCACAGGGTAATTTATCAATGGTATTGGGACTGATATGAGAACGGCACTTTCAGCACTGCTATTCACGACATTCATTTCAAGTAGCGCTTATGCGCAAGACATCGTTTGGGTGCAGATCGAGGCTTTGCCGACACTGAGTGGCGCCCAAGAACGAGTGCGCGCCTATGCAGGCGCAGTCGATAACGTGAATGGCTATTATCTTGGCTCGGGCTGGTATGGCATCGCGCTTGGCCCATACACCCCCGAGGATGGTGAAATAGTGCTGCGCGACCTTCGCAGTGCCGGCACAATTCCGAGTGACAGCTTTATCGCTGATGCCGGGCGGTTCCAGCAGCAATTCTGGCCAATCGGCGTGGGCGCAGCAACAACTGCGCAGCCGATTGCGAATGATAACGCAGGCGACACTGAAACAGTCACCCAAGGGCAAGAAATAGCCGAACCCACACCAGAAGTCGTTGCCGCAAGCGACCCTGTGATCGTGCCCGATCCTATTCCCGTCCCTGACGAGACAGTGCGCGAGGCCCGCGCGAGCGAAGCCGCGCTTGATGGGGACGAAAAGAAGCTGTTGCAGGTGGCCATGCAATGGGCTGGATTCTACGCCGCAGCCATTGACGGATCGTATGGTGGTGGCACTCGCGCGGCCATGTCTGCATGGCAAGAGAGCAATGACCACGAGGCAACTGGCGTGTTGACCACGATGCAGCGGAGCGAACTGCTGGGTGCTTATAATGCCGTGCTGGATGGTATGGGCCTGCAACTGGTGCGTGATGATGCCAGCGGGATCGAACTTATTATCCCCACGGGTGTCGTCTCGTTTAGCGAATACGAACCACCCTTTGCGCGATTTGATGCCAGTGGTGACGTTGACGCACAGGTCTTGCTGATTTCCCAAGAAGGCGATCAAACGCGTCTGTTTGGCCTTTATGAAATCTTGCAAACCCTTGCGATTATCCCGAAGGAAGGCGACCGCAGCCGCAGCGACCGTTCGTTCGAAATAAACGGCACAGACGATGATATTGCGTCATACACCTTTGCACAGTTGCAAGATGGGCAGATTAAAGGCTTTTCGCTGATCTGGCCTGCGGGCGACGAAGAACGCCGCTCCCGCATTCTAACCGAAATGAAAGCCAGCTTTAACGCGGTCGAGGGTGTTCTAGATCCTGCGATTTCAGTGCCGGGTGAAGATCAGGCGATTGACATGATCGCGGGACTACAAATTCGCAAGCCACGCCTTGCGCGGTCTGGCTTTTTCATCGACGCGCGCGGTGATGTGTTGACCACCATCGAAGCCGTTGATGAATGTGCGTCGATCACCATCAACGCCGAACACGCGGCGACAGTCGTCCACCGCGATGATGCACTTGGCATCGCAGTCTTGCGGCCAGATACGGCCCTTGCGCCCGCGCAGGTTGCTGCACTTCAATCTGGCGTCCCACGTCTGACATCTGACGTGGCCGTTGCGGGCTTTCCCTACGAGGGTGTCTTGCCAGCGCCGTCCCTGACCTTCGGCACACTGGCCGATATTCGCGGTTTGAACGGCGAAGAATACGTGAAGCGCCTTGCGATCTATACCCAACCCGGCGACGCGGGTGGGCCAGTGTTTGATAACGGCGGCGCAGTCTTGGGGATGCTATTGCCAAAGACCTCGGTCAACGGACAGGTGCTTCCCCCCGAGGTCAGCTTTTCCGTGGATGCGGACCAGATCGTTGCCTCGCTGCAAAGCGCGCAGATCAGTGTGCAAACCACGGATAGCGTGGCCGATATGACGCCCGAGATCATCACCCTGATGGCCGCTGACGTGACTGTGCTGGTAAGCTGCTGGGACGACTAGGTAAGGTGGGTTTTACTCGCCCTACCCGGCAATATCCGAAGTGACATGGATAAGCGTTGGCCCATCCGCGGCCAGCGCTTTTTTCACGGCCGCTTGCATGTCGGTCAGTGATTTTGGCGCGGCTGTATAAGCGCCATAAGCCTTGGCCAGCATAATGAAGTCCGGGTTGCGCTGGATCACTGCATTCGGTGCGATCTGTGCGCCAACCATGCTGGCCTCGATCTCGCCCAGCTTGCCGTTGTCCCAGACGATCACCGGCAAGGGCAGGCCCAGTTCCACCGCCACGCCCAGTTCCTGCACCGTGAATTGGAACCCGTAGTCCCCTGCAATCGCCACAGTGGGCAGCCCTTTGCGCGCCACTGCCCCGCCAATCGCGGCAGGCAGCGCATAGCCCAGCGTACCAAACCCGAACGGGTGGTGCCAATGGCCTGCGCGCTTCATCGGCCAGACTTCCTTGGCGGCGTAGGCGAACTGCGTCATATCGGAATAGATCATCGTATCGTCTGGAAGTGCGGCGCGCAGGGCATCGGCCACGGGCAAAATGCCGGGGCGTTCGACCATGATTTCAGCCCGCCAGTTTTTGCATTGTGTCGCGACTGCACCGGCATCCCAATCAGTTGCCAGCGCATCGGGCACAGCCACACCCAGATCGGCCAAAAGTGCGGCGCAATCGCCAAAGATCGCCACATCAGGCCGGTGACGGTCACCCAGAACTTCGGCGTCGATATCCACGCGCACCAACGTGCCGGTATGGCCCAGTTTGTCGCGCCACAGGTCCACCTCTGACAGCTCGGTGCCCAAGGCGATCACCAGATCGGCCTGCGCGATGACATCCGCACTTGATCCACGCGCAAGACAAGCCCCGAAATGCAACGGCGCATCCGCTGGCACAATTCCGCGCCCAGCATAGGTCGTCATGCTTGCCGCCTGCCAGCGCGACAGCAGTGGCGCGGCGAAATCAATCGCCCGCGCGCCACCACCAAAGATGAACAGCGGACGTTTGGCCGAGCGCACCTGCGTGGCCAATGCATCAACCTGCTGGGCCGACGGGCATGGCAGGGGCGCATCTCGTAATGGTGCCGGATTATGGCCCTGCGCGCGCGCCTCAAGCAGCGGGATCGGCACGCTGATATGTTTCGGACGTGGTCGTTTGCTTTGGAATTCCAACAGGGCCCGATCAATCAACGCATAGGCCGCATCTGCCGTGCGCGCCGTTTCAGACCAGTCACACACGGTGCGCGCGGCCCCTTCCTGGTCTTTCATCTGGTGCAACTGGCCGCGTGTGGCCGCCGTTTCGCCCAGACATGACGACAACACCAAAACCGGCACACTATCGGAATAGGCCTGCCCCAGCGGCGTCATCGTATTGCACAACCCCGGCCCCGTGATCACATAGGCTACACCGGGCCGCCCCGTTGCGCGGGAATAGCCATCGGCCATGAACCCCGCGCCTTGTTCGTGGCGCGCAAGAACGTGGGTGATGCCAGCCTCTTGGATGCCACGATACATTTCCTGATTATGCACACCCGGAATACCAAAAATGACGTCCACACCGCGAGATTTCAGCATATGCGAGATTTGCGCACCCAAAGGACGTGTGGGGGGACGTTCAGGCATCAAACTCTCCAGAATTGCCAAGTAAGCATTGTAAATACAACCATAATTTCAAGCCGCCCGACCAGCATCGCAATGGACAATATCCACTTTGCCGCGTCGTTCAGCCCCGCAAAATTACCTGCCGGCCCGATTTCATTGCCCAATCCGGGGCCGACATTGGCAAGGGCCGTGGCCGCGCCCGAAACGGAGGTGATGAAATCAAGCCCCGTCAGGCCCAAAAGCACCGCAACCACGCCCATCGACACCAGAAATGCGACAAAAAACGCCATGACCGAATTCAACACATCCTCGCTCACGGGCCGTCCGGCATAGCGCGGCGTGAATATCCCATGAGGCGAGTGGATTTTGCGCACCTGCGCCTTGATGGATGCAAACAGCAGTTGATAGCGGAATATCTTGATCGAACAGCTGGTTGATCCGGCGCAGCCACCAATCAACCCAATGAAAAAGAACATCACGACGGCAAATGATCCCCATTGCATATAGTCCGCGCTGGCATATCCCGTGCCGCTAATGATCGACGTAACGTTGAACAATGACTCGCGAAAGGCGATTTCCTCGAACCCGTGAAAGGTGCGCCACAAAAACAGGCTCATAATTAGGACGATCACGGATACGGTGATCAGAAAGGCTCTGATCTGGCTGTCAAGAAACAGCGGCTGCGCCGTGCCGGAAATCAGTTGCACGTAGCGCACGAAGGGCAACGCCGAAAGCACCATGAAAACCGAAGCCACATAATGTGCGCCAGCGCCGAAATGCCCGAACGAATTGTCGTAGTTGGCCATGCCGCCTGTGGAAACTGTGGTCATCGCATGAACCATCGCGTCAAAGGCATTCATGCCCGTCGCGGCATAAGCCAGCGCACATGACAGCGTAATGCCCACATAGATCACGGAGATGCGGCTGGAAATCTCGGTCGCACGGGGCAGGATTTTTCCCATTGTATCAAAGGCTTCAGACTTGAAAATCTGCATCCCACCGACTCGCAATTCGGGCAAAAATACCATCGCCACAACAATGATACCGATCCCGCCAAGCCACTGCAGGATGCCGCGCCACAGCTTGAGCCCGTCAGGCAGTTGATCAAGCCCCACCAGCACGGTCGATCCAGTGGTCGTCAGGCCCGACATCGCCTCGAAAAAGGCATCGGTGAAATTTGCTTCGGTCGCGCCGATCATAAACGGGAGCGAGCCGAACAGCGGCAAGGTAAACCACACCAGTGTCGTCAACATAAACGTCTGGCGGATATTTAGCCCAGATGACACGCCGTTGGCACAAGACAGCGCGATAAAGACGCCGCAAAGCACAGTGATAACAGCACTTTCCAGAAACACATGCCAATGCCCGTTTCCCGCCGCCAGATCAGCAATAAGCGGCGCAAGCATCGTCACCCCAAGGGCCGATACCAGCAAGCCAATAACATATCCCACGGGGCGTAGATCAAACATGGCGCAGGGTTGGCCTGCGCGCGCATTACTGTCAAGCATCTGTGCAATCTGCACGCACTGTTGCGCCCAAGGATGGACGCCAGAAGATATCGTTGATAGATTTGTTAACCAAGCTGGTTCATCTTACGTGTCCAAGGAGATAGCCGTGAAACATCCCTACGAAGACCTGCCCGCGACGGCATTTTGGCGCACGGGTGCGGTGGATGGTGACGCGACGGGTTTTGCAGGTCTTCACCGGCCCAAATTCACCATCACGCCCGACACCAAGGTCGCAACTGCAGGAAGCTGCTTTGCCCAGCACATCGGGCAGGCATTGCGCGGCGCGGGAATCGCTGTCTTGGACGCAGAAGCACGGCCAACGACGATGGATGAAACGATCTGCAGGCGCTTTGGTTATGGGCTGTTTTCGGGGCGCTATGGCAACATCTACACGGCCCGCCAGATGACACAGCTATTGCAGGATGTCGCGCAGGGCACTGTCGATCCGCGGTTTGTGTGGCCCAAGGGCGCTGGATTTGTCGATGCCCTCCGCCCGACAGTTGAACCCGATGGGCTGGCTAGTATCGACGAGGTCTTGTTGCATCGTGCCTATCATCTTGAACGCACAGCACAGATGTTGCGGGTCGCAGATGTTTTTATCTTCACACTCGGCCTGACCGAGGCTTGGGAAGATCTGGAAACCGGGCGCGTCTTTGCGATGTGTCCGGGCACGGTCGCTGGCACGTTTGACGCAGCAAGCCACGCATTTCGCAATTTCACACATGCCGAAATCTTGGCCGATCTGCATGAAATACGCGCTATTTTGCAACGCTTTAACCCCGACATGCAGGTGCTTTTGACAGTGTCACCTGTTCCACTCACCGCCACAGCATCAGGTGATCATGTGATCCCCGCCACGGCCTATTCCAAGGCCGTGCTGCGTGCCGCCGCTGGCGAGGCCGTGATACAGTTCAACGATATGGATTACTTTCCGTCGTTTGAAATCATTACATCACACGTCATGGGCGGCCCGTGGTTTGATGACGGCCAACGCACGGTGCGCCCCGAAGGTGTCGCACGGGTCATGCAACATTTCCTTGCAGCGCACGGATTGTCCGCGCTGCCCCCCGCCGATCAACCGACAAGCCCGCCCGATGGCGACATCAGCGACGATGACGCCGACCTGATCTGCGACGAGCTACTGTTGGACGCGTTTGCAAAATGACCCAGCGCGTTGTTATATTTGGAAATTCGCACATTGCAGCCCTTAAATATGCGCTGCGTGGAACGCCGGATGCATGGCCCGATATGGCGCTGACGTTGGTCGGCGCACACCGCGAGCATTTGATCGGCGTCGCGATCATCGACGGCATTCTGCGCCCCGTTTCAGACGACGCAAAGCGTAACTTCAACAATTTGAATGGCTGCAAGCAGGTCGATCTAAACCAGTTCGACGCCGTCGCGATTTCAGGGTGCGAGGTGACGTTCAATCACGCCTCGGTGCTTTATAAAAACGCGCGCTGGCCTGAATTGCCGTCGATCGTGAAAATGCAAAATCTACCCTCCATGCGCGAGCGTCTGGTGTCGGTCAGCCTGTTTGACACATGTCTGCGCGACGCGCTGGCGAAATCCATTGGCGTGCAGTTTGCCCATAAGATCAAAGCCGCCCAGCCCGATCTGCCGGTGTTTGTTCTTGGTCAACCGCGCGCCTGTCAAAAGGCCCTTGATGGCGGCAATGCGCTGGCCGTCGGGCACCAAAGGATCGTCGACAAAGGGGATACCAGCGTGGTGTCCGCGCGTTTCGACGATATCGCGACGCAGCTTTTGGCCGACATGGGCATCACCTTTCTGGCGCAGCCCGAAAACACCCGCACCGATGATATATTCACGTCAAGCCGCTTTACCCGCGATGCGATGCGGCTTTCGTCAGAAGACAATCTCAAGCAGCCGCAAGACGACGTCTTGCACGCAAATGCCGCCTACGGTGCGGTTGTTTTGTCCCAACTGGGGGCTGCCTTGGTGCGTTAGCCCACGTGGAAAAGCGTCGCGAAAAGCTTGGGATCAAGACTGTCAGCGGCGAATGTATCACCTTCGGTCAACACCGAGACGGCGTCATGGCTATGCAGACTTTCTTGATGGCTGGCCACCACGCGGAAATCGTGAATGCGCTGATCTTGCTGCAATTTTTGGCAAAATAGCCGCGCCGCGTCTTCGACGAAAATCGGGTTAGCCGCGTTTAATTCTGCAAATGCTTGCTCATCCTCGCGCTTGACCATGACTTGGGTTTCGGTCGGCACGGCCAGGCGGCAGATATCAATCAGGTCCTCAAACCACAGACAGGGGGCATCGCGCTCTAATTCGACCGAAATCCGCGCGACTGATCGTTGCGAATGCGGCGTCGCAAGCTGTCCGCGGAACTGGCGCGCATGTTCGGAAAGTTCAAGCGAACACGGGCAGGTGCTGGAATAAACATAGTCCATATGCACGATTTTCTTGGCCACGCCACGCTGTTCAATCAATTCAAGCGCGATGTCGTAGTATTGGAACCCTTGCAGGCCCGACCGCAGACTTTGCACCTGCATCGGAAAGGAAAACCGCATCTGGATACGGGCGTCGAAACTATCCAAATCAGTCTTGTAAGCCTTCAATGCGCGTTCGATTACATCAAAGCTAAAGGTCTCATCCGCATGCTTGTAAAACGTACGCATGATGCGGGACATGTTAATGCCCTTCTTCTCGGCCTCAAGGCTGACAGTGCCTGTCACGCTGGTTTCAAGCGTCAGGTCACCACCATCGCGGGTATGAAACCGGATCGGTAGACGGAAATTTGAAATACCCACATGCTGGATTTGTTGCTGTGCCCCACGGATCAGACTGGCAGGGCCGTTTTGCAAATCGGGCAACATTGCGCGGTAAGCTTCGTCGACCGCAAAATCCTCGGGATAGGCGCGGGCCAGTGCCGGATAATTTGGCAATTCCGACCCCGGAATCAGGCGTGACACCAGTGGATCAAGCGTCGCCACCTCCTCGGCCGTGGCAACAACGGCCCAGCGGCGCAGAAGCGCCAAAGCATCCTCGGCCTCGTCGCGGCTTGGCGTGCGGTCAATATCGGGCTTGTGAAGGTTCATGGCGTCCCCCTTTGGCGCAACACCACTGATCTGGTGATCACGCGACAGTTTTTCAACGAAGTTATTAAGATTACGTCGAAACGCGTCTTTTGGATCAGTCATGAGAGGGGCCTTTCACGCCGGAACCCACAATTTAGCACAAGGGCGTAGGCGCCGCCAATCACACCTTATCAAGTGCTGCCAGCAGATCAGCGATCAAATCCGCAGGATGCTCAAGCCCGACAGACAGACGCACCAACCCCATCGAGATACCCAAGATATCCTTTTGCTCTTGTGGCAGGCGTTGATGGGTGGTCGTGGCCGGATGCGTGACGATCGATTTTGCATCGGCAAAATTGTTGGAAATCGTGAACACCTCAAGCGAGTTGAGGAAGGTGAAACAAGCATCGCGCCCACCGGCAATTTCCAGCGCGAGCACTGTGCCGCCGCTGTCAGCCTGCGATAACGCCAGCGCCTGCTGCGGATGACCCTCATGGGTCGGATAGCGCAGTGATGACAGTTTCGGATGCCCCGCCAAAGCCGCAACAATCTGCTCCGCCGCTGCCGCCTGCGCCCGCACCCGCAAATCCACGGTCTCAAGCGCTTTCAGGTGGGTCCAGGCCGTAAACGGGTTCATCGCCCCGCCGGTGTGCTTGACGTAGGTTTCAATCGGACCACGGATCAAGTCACGCGATCCACAAATCGCCCCGCCCAGCATCCGGCCCTGCCCGTCGATATGTTTAGTCGTGGAAATAAGCGCCAGATCAGCCCCGCAGTCACGGGCATAGGAATAAACCGGCGTGGCCATCGCATCATCTGCCAAAACCAGCGCACCCACCTTATGGGCCGCCTGCACCACATGGCGCATATCAACAACTTCGAGCGTCGGATTAGAGATGCTTTCAAAAAACACGATCCGCGTATCGGCACGAATAGCCGCGTCCCACGCCGCATTATCGGTGCCATCCACAAGCGTGATCTCGACGCCATATCGCGCCAAAACTTCCTCAAGCACATAAAGACACGAGCCGAACAAAGCGCGCGACGACACAACGTGATCGCCCGCCTTCAGCAGCGCCATCAACGCGCCACTGACCGCCGACATGCCGGAATTGCAGGCAAAGCAATCTTCGTAGCCCAGCAATGCGGCCAAGCGGTCCTCGAACATGCGCACGGTGGGGTTGCCATAGCGGGCGTAGATAAATTCATCGTCACCCGCATTCAGGAACCGCGCCTCGGCATCCTCGGCGCTGTCATAGACAAATCCTTGGGTAAGAAAAATCGCCTCGCTCAGCTCGCCATATTGACTGCGCCGCGATCCGTGATGCACCGCCTTGGTGCGCTTGTCCCAGTCTGCCATGTATGCCCCTCTGACACATAATACCCGGGCACAAAAAAACCCGACACCGGCGCAGGTATCGGGCTGTTCATCCCTCACCCTTTTAGCGGCTTGTTTAAAGTGGCCCGCAATCCGGTAAAAAAATCGCTACACCGCGTCATTACGCCCAGCGCAGCTTGGGGTCAAGAACACCAAATTTCTTCTGTTCTTGAAACTCCCGCCAGAGGCGCATCTGTCAAAGTGGGCAAACGCTTATGGCTCGGGCTCTTCTTCGATCAGGAAATGCTGCAGCACGTAAATCTGCGACCACATGAAAACGATCAGGGCAACCGGAAAGGCAAAGGTCTCGAGCGTGACCCATGTGGCCTCGCTTTGGGTGCGCCAAATCACTTCGTTTGCGACAGCCATCCCAAGGAACATCCAGACGATCCGGCGGGTGAATATCATCCAGCCTTCCATCTCCATGGGCAGGAATTCCCCCATGACATATTCCAGAAACGAGCGTCCGCGGAGCAAGCCAAACCCAAGGATCGCAGCAAAAAAGCCGTAGACGATCGTGGTTTTCATCTTGAAAAACGTCTCGTCGTTGAACCACGCCGTCAGCCCGCCGAAAAAAATCACCATAAAGGCGGTAAACACCTGCATGCGGCTGATCTTTTTGGTCAAATACCACAGCACGCCCATGGCCCCCAGCAACAGCGGGATCAACAGCAGTGCGGCGACGACAAATCCACTGTAGTCAACACCTTGAAATGAATACGTCCCGTCTTTGATGCGCAGGTAGACGATAAAAAAGATAATCGTCGGCCCAAATTCCAAGACCTGCTTCAAGATCGGATTGATTTTTTGTTCTACCATAATGCCTCTCTAACCGCCCATTTCCACAATAACAGCCCCCAAAGCGATCATCCCCATCAGTGCCAATCGCCGTGGGCCTACTTTTTCGCCCAAGATGAACCAGCCGATCAAGGCCGCAAACACCGTTGAAGTTTCGCGCAACACTGCCGCTTCGCCGACTTTGTCCAACCGTGTGGCGAGCATGACGCCGCCGAAACTCAGCCATGCGATGAATGCGCCTGCAGCCCCGCGCCGGATCAGTGACCCCATGCCACCGGGCACGCCATAGCGGCGGATCCGCACGTAGGCGATCAGTGGAAAATCCAGTGCGGTGATAAAGAAAAACCACGCAAGAAACGTAAACGGATTGGCCGAACTGCGAATGCCCCAAGCATCGTAAACCGTGTAGAACGCCACCAGCAATCCACCGACCAACGCCCACATCAGCCCAATCTGCAAACCGCGTCGATCCAGCGTTTCTTCGCCCAGATTGCGCAGTGCCAACAACATCATACCCGCCGAAAGGCAGAGCACGCCAATCCATTGCAGGGGGGTAAAATGCTCTTGAAATAACAGTGATGCGGCCAGCACGGTCACCAGCGGCCCTGTGCCGCGAATGACCGGATAAACCACCGTGTAGGCGGCCCGTTCATAGGCCAGTGCGACGCTCATCTTATAGCCAAAGTGTATGAATATTGCGCCGCCCAAAATCGCAAATGTCTGCAAATTCGGCCAAGGCACCAGAAACAGCGCGACGGGTGCGGAAATCACCACCAGCCAGCCATCAATTGACCCGCGCATCAGCCACGGGTCATGTTTGCCCTTTTGCAGCGCGCCAAACGCCGCATGTGCCACCGCAGACATCAGCGCCAGGGCCGTGGCCAGTTGCGCGCCCTGCGGCGTGCCCGCGATACTGACCAGCCAATCACCCATGTTATGTTAGTCCGCCTGCCCTGTGGACGGCGACCAATCAGCCCCCAGCGTCATGCCATCAAGCAAAACCTCAAGCCCGCCGTTTTCGACTGTATCGACCCATTCCAGCGCCGCGAATACGCCAACCTGCATCAATCCAAAGCCGGTCTCGGAATTCACAGACATCGCAAAGGTTCCACGCGGGTTGGGCAACTCTCCGGCAAAGCCTGTCAGCTCGGCGCGGCTCGCGTTATCGACAAACCCTTGCGGCAGTTGCGAAATCAGATCAAACGCCGCGCGACGTTGCATATCAGGGTTGCCGCGCATTGCCAGATCACCGCCAAACCCGAACGGGTTTTCATGTTCGCCTGTCAGCGTCATCTCGAACAACCCTGCCTTGAACACGACCGACCCCATGCTGACCTGCATCATCGAGAGCGACGACAAAAACAACCGCTCAAATACCATTGATCCCGCGATCACATCCCCTGCATCCGACGCAAGTTCGGCCCGTTCGACGATCAGCTGCCCCGCTTGGGGCATTTGGCGCAGGGTCGCTGAAAACGTGAGCGGCGGGCGCGATGTGTTGATATCACTGCCCACCATCGCGCCAGGATCAATCCCCGTGATGGCAAATTCCAATGCCAGCGGCGGGATGCCATCGTTGACAAAGCGCGCCATATCTTCGGCCTGCCATTGCATCTCGTCAAAGCGCGAGCGGCGAAACGCCGGATCACTGCCGCGCACCGCGCACCAGCCCTGCGGCGTCACCCGCACGCTTGCATCTTCTCGGCGATCGCCCTGGTCGCCTTCGTTCATCAGCAGATTGAACGCTTCCCATGACGCCGCGCAATCAGCCTGCGTCATCCGCTCAAAGGCGCCCGCCTGCGTGGCGGCCAAGAGTGCGGCGATGATGACAAACGTCTTCACGCGTCCAGACCCGTCAAAGCTGCGGCAAACTCCTGGGGATCAAACGGTGCGAGATCATCAATCTGTTCCCCCACACCAATCGCATGGATTGGCAGGCCAAATTTGTCGGCCAGCGCGACCAGCACGCCGCCCTTGGCCGTGCCGTCAAGTTTGGTCATCACAAGGCCGCTGACGTCTGCCAATTCCTGAAAAACCTTCACTTGGTTCAGCGCGTTCTGCCCCGTGGTCGCATCCAGCACCAACAACGTATTGTGCGGCGCGTCGGGGTCCTTTTTTCGAATGACGCGTACAATTTTGGACAGCTCTTCCATCAGATCGGCACGATTTTGCAACCGCCCCGCCGTGTCGATCATCAACAAGTCCACACCGTCTGCCGCCGATTTTTCCATCGCGTCCCACGCAAGGCTGGCCGGATCAGAGCCTTCGGGTGCCGTCAGCACGGGCACACCGGCGCGTTCACCCCAAACTTGCAATTGTTCGACGGCGGCAGCGCGAAATGTGTCACCTGCGGCGATCACCACAGATTTGCCAGCCGCACGAAACTGACTGGCCAATTTGCCAATCGTTGTGGTCTTGCCTGACCCGTTGACACCGACCACCAGAACCACTTGTGGTTTCTTGGGATAAAGCGGCATCGGGCGCGCCACAGGTTCCATGATGCGAGTGATTTCAGCAGCAAGTAACTCTTTGATTTCGTGCACAGAAAGCTTCTTGCCAAAGCGTCCTTCGGCCATATTCGCCGTCACCCGCAGGGCCGTGTCCACGCCCATATCCGTGCTGATCAACAGTTCCTCAATGCGCTCAAGCATGTCGTCATCAAGCTCGCGCCGCACGACAGTTTTCTTGTCGCCACGCCCCAAAAGCCGACCGATGAGTCCCGCCTTCTGGGCGGGTTCGTCAGTGCCCTCTTGCAAAATATCCGCTACCGGGACCGCGACCACACTAGCTTGCAGCGCGGGTTCGGGTTCGGGTTCCACAACTGGCTCAGGCCGCGCCTCCGGCACCGGTTCAGGCTCGGGCACTGGTTCGGGTTCGGGTGACGCCGGTTCAGGATCGGCCACCGCGTCAGGCATTTCTTCAACTACTTTGGGTACTGCTTCAGGATCGGGCGTGGGTTCCAGCTCGGGCGCTGCTTCAGGCTCAACCGCAACCGGCGCGACCACATCGGCGATAACTTCTTCTTCACCCCCATCGCCGACGATGGCATCCAGGCCCTCATCGATCTTGGAGGACGACTTGAACAGCTTGCTCTTGAGCTTTTTGAAAAAGGACATGCGACCCCTTGCGACCTTTTGGACTGACATTGCCCATTCCACCTAATCCCCCCGTGGCGGATTTGGAAGCCTAGGCCAGCGCAAATACCCAGCAAAACAGCGCCTGCGCGCTCCAATACGTCAACCAAACAGCATAGGGCGTGCGTTTCGGGGCCGCGTGGTCTTGTAGGATCAGGAACAATTCAGCGGCCAGAACCGCGTCAGACACGATGAAAAGCAACGCCGCCAGCATTGCCAACCCAACTACGGGTAGCGCCAAAGCGGCAAACCCCATCGCCGTGATGATACAAAGATAGATCATCACAGGCCAGCGCGACTCCCCCGTGCTTGGCCATAGTAACCACGCCATCGTGGCCGCAAAACAGATCAGGATCAGTGCCACCAAGGCCCGCCACCCTGTAAAAATCAACGCAACATCATGCCCGATAACATCTTGTAACAGAACAACATATGCAAGATGGGCAAGCGCAAATGCCGCGACCCCACCTAGAAACCAGTTCTCGCTGTGGCGCGACAGACAGAAATCACCCGCCGCCCCAAGCGCAAGTGCCGCAACCAGCCAGATCGGCCCACCTGCACTCCAGGCCGCCACGGCAAGCAAAGCAACCGCCGCCGTCTTGAACACCGACTTAGACCAGCTTGGGCCATGCACACAAAATCGCAGCAAAAACACCAGCGACAATAGCCCCGCTGCGCCAAATACGATCCCTACCATGTCCGGTTTCCCTGCTTTTACGGCAGCTGACCCTAGGCCCGCCATTTCTACGTGCTATACCATGGCCCAACGCCAAATGAGAGGGCCGCAATGACGCGCCAGATGATCCTTTTTGCTCTGGTCACGCTGACAGCACCTGCGCTGATCGGTGCCGCCGCACTTTGGGGCGGCTGGTGGGCGGTGGCGGCATTTGCCTTTCTTACGGCGATCGCGGCAACAATGGACGAATTCGTCAGCGTTGCGACCGCGCCGGGCGGCGAAGATCGCGAATTCCCCGAGGCAGACACCCTTTCGGTCGTGCTGGCGCTGGCGCATTTCGCTCTGCTGGCGCTGATGATTGCCGCTCTTACCGGCACATGGTTGTCGCCGCTGGAAAAACTGGCAGGTTTTGCAGCCGCCGGGCTGTTTTTTGGCCAAGTCAGCAATTCCAACGCGCATGAACTGATACACCATTCGTCACGTTTCCTGCATCACCTTGGCATGTGGGTCTATATTTCGGTGCTGTTCGGGCATCACACGTCGGCGCATCCGTTGGTGCATCATGTCCATGTTGCGACCCGCGCCGATCCCAGCAGTGCGCGACGTGGTGAAAGCCTTTACGTGTTCATCCCGCGGGCTTGGCGCGGATCGTTTCGCCTTGGCGCGCGGGCCGAAACCGCGCGGCTGGCCCGCGCAGGTAAGCCCCGTTGGCAACACCCCTATGTAACCTATCTTGGCGGCGCTGCGTTGATATTGGCCCTAGCGGCGATGATTGGCGGCCCATGGGGCATCCCTGCCCTGCTCGCGCTGGCAGGTTTCGCGCAATCGCAACTACTCTTGTCCGATTATGTGCAGCACTACGGCTTAACGCGGGAGGTCGGCGAAAACGGCAAACCCCTCCCCGTGGCAGCGCGCCATTCGTGGAATACGCCGCATTGGTTTTCATCCGCGCTTATGCTGAACGCCCCGCGCCATTCTGATCACCACGCCCATCCCGCCCGGCCCTTTCCGGCGCTGACACTGCAGATCGACGCGCCGATGTTACCGCGATCCTTGCCGGTAATGGCTTTCGTGGCACTTTACCCGCGCTTGTGGCGGCGGATCATGGATCCGCGCGCCGAGATTTGGGCGGCAAAGCCATGATGCGGATTGCGGCCCTGTTGCTGCTGCTTGCCGCGTCCGCCTTAGCACAAACGCCAATGACGGCCGAGGAATTCGCGGCCCTCGTTACCGGAAATACCCTGACCTATGCCCAAAACGGCGAGCCTTACGGCATTGAATACTATGGCGAAAACCGCCGCGTTATCTGGTCGTTTCTGGACGGGAAATGTCAGAATGGACGCTGGTATCAAGACGGTGCAAACATCTGCTTCATCTATGATTTCGACCCCGACCCACAATACTGGCGGTTCTATGACGACCCCCAAGGGCTGCGCGCGGTGTTTGCGACTGACCCTACCAACACCGCACTTTATCAGGTCGAGAACGGCGATCTTGCCCTGATCTGCGACAACCTTGGCGTCTAAAACAGGTTGCCCTGATCGGGAGGCGCGTCCTTTTTCGCCTTGATTGGTTTCGGTGTCTTGCCCGATAAATCATAGCGTCCGTCGGCAAATTCGATCTCGATTGTGCTTGCCTGCGTGGCCGCCTTAACGCCCGTCACCACATCACCATCACCGCGTACAACCGCATAGCCCCGCTTAAGGGTTTCGCGATAGCCCAGCGTTTCACGCAACCGATCCAGAGCATCAAGCCGCGTGCGGCGACCGTGTTCTTGGGCGGTACCTGCGCGGGCCAACCGCCCTGTCCAATTGTCCAGCGCTTCGGCCCGTTGCGTCATCATCTGCGTTACACCATCGGCGCGCAATCTCGGGGCAAGGCGCGTAAATTCCCGCAGTCTTTCCCGCACCACGCGCCCCAACGCTGGTGCCAACCGCGCACCCTGCGCGCCCGCCTGTTCACGCGCACGATCCAACCGCGCCGCCAAAAGCGCCGGCCGCAGAGACCCTGTGACTTGCGTCAATCGCAGCCCACGCTTTTGCACCACACCCCGCAGGGCCACGTCCAGTTTTTCATCCCAATAATCAAGACGTTGACGCGCTTGTTCCACCAACATATCCGGTTTGGGCAAGGCACGGTTCAGGTCGCGCAACCGCTGACCCCGTGCCGCAATCCCACCCGTCAGCGCACGGGTAAGGCGCGCCTCTTGATCACCGACCCAAGCAAGCAATTCCATCCGCACAGGCACGGCCAGTTCCGCCGCCGCCGTAGGGGTCGGCGCGCGCTTGTCACTGACATAATCAATTAGGGTCGTGTCTGTTTCATGCCCCACAGCGGAAATCAGCGGAATACCGGACGCGGCAACAGCACGGACTACGATTTCCTCGTTAAAGCCCCACAAGTCCTCGATTGACCCGCCACCGCGCGCAACAATCAACAAATCAGGCCTTGGCAGGCTCCCGCCAACGGTCATTGCATTGAAACCCGCGATTGCACGGGCAACATCGGGCGCACATTGCTGGCCCTGCACGGCCACTGGCCAGACCAAGACCTTGCGCGGAAAACGATCCCGCAAGCGGTGCAGAATATCGCGAATGACCGCGCCGCTCGGCGATGTAATCACGCCAATCACATCGGGCAGATAAGGCAAGGCGCTCTTGCGCTCAGCCGCAAACAACCCCTCCGCTTCAAGCGCCTTCTTGCGTTTGTCCAGCATCGCCATCAACGCACCAACACCCGCAGGCGCGATGTCTTCGATGATCATCTGGTATTTTGATTGGCCGGGGAATGTGGTCAGCTTGCCGGTGGCGACAACTTCCATCCCTTCCTCGGGCTGTGTCAACAACCCCTCCGCGCGCCCCTTCCAGATGATGCCAGAAAGCACCGCGCGGTCATCCTTCAGGTCTAGATACACATGCCCCGACCGCGGTCGCGACACACGCCCAACTTCGCCTTTGACACGCACAAAGCCAAACTCGCCCTCGATGCTGCGCTTCACCGCACCCGAAATCTCGGACACGGTGAATTCAGGCGCGTTGCCTGCCTGTTCAGGATCGTCGATCAAGTCCATCTGTCACCTTGTGCTGCTTTGCGCGCAACCTTAGAACGCCCATCAAGCAAGTAAAAGCGGGGGCATCCATGAACATCCTGATTTTGGGCGGCGGCGGGCGAGAACACAGCCTTGCATGGGCCGTGAAACAGAACCCGAAATGCGACCGCCTGATCGTCGCGCCAGGAAATGCAGGGATCGCCCAGATCGCCGACTGCGCCGATATCGACATTCTTGACGGGGACGCCGTCGCGACGTTTGCCGCCGAGAACGCCGTTGATTTTGTCATTATCGGACCAGAAGCCCCGCTTGCCGCCGGTGTCGCCGACCGCCTGCGCGATGCCGGCCTTACAGTTTTCGGGCCCTCGGCAGCCGCAGCACAGCTTGAATCGTCCAAATACTTTACAAAATCTATCTGCGACGCCGCCAATGCCCCCACGGCCAGCTATGCGCGATTTGCGCAAGCCGGCCCCGCGCGCGCCTATGTGCAAGAGCACGGCGCACCCATCGTCATCAAGGCTGACGGGCTGGCCGCAGGCAAAGGCGTGGTCGTGGCAATGGACAGCGCCACAGCACTGACCGCCATCGACGACATGTTCGGCGGCGAATTTGGGCAAGCCGGCGCAGAAGTCGTAATCGAGGAGTTCATGGAGGGCGAAGAGGCCTCGTTCTTTATCCTGTGCGACGGGCAAACCGCCCTGCCAATCGGAACCGCCCAAGACCACAAACGCGCCTATGATGGCGACCAAGGGCCAAACACCGGCGGCATGGGCGCCTATTCTCCCGCGCCGGTCCTGACTGACGCAATTGCCGCCAAAGCCATGGCCGAAATCGTCAATCCGACGCTTGCGGAAATGACGCGCCGCGGCACGCCCTACCATGGCATCCTTTATGCGGGCCTCATGATCAAAGACGGCCAGCCACGTCTTGTGGAATATAACTGCCGATTTGGCGATCCCGAATGTCAGGTGTTGATGATGCGGCTCGGCGCGCAGGCCCTTGATCTGATGCTCGCCTGCGCCCAAAACCGGCTGTCAGACATGCAAGTCAACTGGGCCGATGATCACGCGTTAAGCGTGGTCATGGCCGCGAACGGCTACCCCGGATCTTACGAAAAAGGCAGCGTGATCAACGGGCTGGATTCTCTCCCCGAAGATTCGCACCATATGGCGTTCCACGCTGGCACAGCCGAAAAAGACGGCCAGATCACCGCCACAGGCGGGCGTGTTTTGAACATCACCGCACGCGGTAACACACTGCAACAGGCCCACGCCCGCGCTTATGCGATGATCGACCAAATCGACTGGCCCGAAGGGTTCAACCGCACCGACATCGGCTGGCGCGCGCTCTAACTTCTTCTGTTTCCAAATCCTCCCGCCGGAGGCTCCGCCCCATCAACCTGCACAGACCCCGTTCAGGCGGGCTCGCCCTGCAAAACATGCCATAATAACAGCAAAAGCCGCGCACTTGGCGCGGCTTTTTCATTTTCCATCTCGATAGCTTAGGCTGCGCGGCTGATCAGAACATCGCCGATCTCTTTAGCAGCATCGCCCTCGTCGCCATTGCCAACAGCGGCAATCTCGCGGGTCAGACGTTCCAATGCCGCTTCATAAAGCTGACGCTCGGAATAGCTCTGCTCGCGCTGATCATCCGCACGGTGCAAATCGCGCACAACTTCTGCAATCGCGATCAGGTCACCGGAATTGATCTTTTGCTCATATTCCTGCGCACGGCGCGACCACATGGCCTTTTTGACTTTGGCCTTCCCCTTAAGAGTCTTCATCGCGTCAGCCACGATATCGGGCGAAGACAGCCCGCGCATGCCGACTTCGGTCGCTTTGTTTGTGGGAACGCGCAGGGTCATCTTGTCTTTTTCAAACGCGATGACGAACAATTCCAGTTCAAAACCGGCGACTTCGTCTTTCTCAATTGACACAACCTTGCCAACCCCATGCGCCGGATAAACGACGAAATCATTGGGCCGGAATTCATATTTCTTCGACTTGCTCATGGGCATCCTTCTAGGGCGATCGTTTCAAAGCCGACAAAAAACCCGCGAGTGACATCGTCACAAGCAGGCAAGTCGGTCTTGGATATGATCAATAAACGTGCGGCATTAAGGGAATCATATCACAAAAACGCCCCCAACAAAAGTGCCGCAGTGCATCTGCTACAATTCATGCAGAAATCCTTGGGGCTTACTCTACATATTTGTCTTCACTGCGCCTTAACTGTTACTCGGCGAATCACTATTCGCCTTCGCCTGGCGCTTCCGAGAACAGCTTGATCTTATCAGGCTTGCCATCCATGCTGTCAGCACCCGGAAGCGGGTCTTTCTTGGTGATTATGACCGGCCACATTTCTGAATACTTGCCGTTAAATTCGACCCATTTTTCCATGTCAGGCTCAGTGTCGGGGCGGATCGCGTCGGCAGGGCATTCGGGCTCGCACACGCCGCAATCGATACATTCGTCAGGATGGATCACCAGCATATTCTCACCCTCGTAGAAGCAATCCACGGGGCAGACTTCGACGCAGTCTGTGTATTTGCAGGCGATGCAATTGTCGTTGACGATATAGGTCATTGGGCGTCCATCTTTTGTGCGTGCCGCCTAGCTAATCCAGACGCCGCCCTCATTCAAGACTGGATGACCCAATGTCGCGCTTCTGGGCGGCAAGGGTTGCGCGCTCTTTGCGGTTTGGGCGTCCCTTGCCTTCAAATCGTGGGTTCGGGGACCGGGCGTTCTGCTTTTTCACCAAATCGACCACCGGAACGGGCGACAGATCTTCGTATAGCGCTTGCGCCTCTGATGCCGGCCCGCGCCGCGCTCCGATCGCTACGATTTTCACCACCTTGACCTCGTGCTCTTTAGCAAAGGTCAGCACGTCACCCGCCCCAACCATCCGCGAAGGTCTACTCACATGCGTGCCATCGACGCGCACCTTGCCAGCGGCAACGGTTTTTGTAGCCAGTCCGCGCGTCTTAAAGAATCGCGCGTGCCACAGCCATTTGTCGATCCGGACTGTCGGGCGTTGATCGCTCAATCGGCTTTGAAGCCCGACAGGGCGGCGGCGAAGGGGTTATCTGGGTCGATCTTCTTTTCCGGCTTGGGTGGGCGCGCTGACACCGCTTGCGGGCCGCGATTTTGCGGTTTGCCTTTGCCACGTGCTTGGCCATCGGGCTTACCTTTGGCGCGCGGTTTGCCGTCGCCTTGCGGGCGGCGACCCTGATTACGCGGCGCGCGGGCACCCCATGTGAAGGTATAAAACGCTTCGGTTTCGGGGGCTACTTCGGCGACGGCATCGGTCTGCGGCACCTCAACGGGCGTCGCATCCGGCACTTCGGCTTGGGTTTCATCCGGGGTCTCGTCAGGCACAATCGGTGCTTCGGCCGGTGCCTCAACAGGTGGTTCCTGCGGCGTCTCGGCAGGCGTCTCTTTGGGCTCCTGCGCAACTTTCACCTTGGCACGTTCGCCCTTGTCGGCGGCATATCCCAAGCCCTGCATCAGGTCGGTAAACTGCTCAAGCGTCATGCCGGTGATCGACAGCATATCGGGTTTGGCCTCAAAGCCCGCACGGCTGTTTTCAGCGCGCAACATATCGGCCAGCCGTTCCAGCATATCAATGCGGATCGCCCGTTCGCCCGCAGCGCGGTATCCCGCCATGGCATAGTATCCGGCCACCGCATCTTTGACCGCCGGTACAGTCACAAGACCGGGTGGGGGGCTTTCCGGAAATTCTTGCAGATCGGTGACAAGGCTCCACAAAACAAGGCGCAGACGGGTCGGCGCTGGTTTCAACAGCAGCGGCATAAAGATCGTGAACTGACCAAAGCGGATGCCATGTTTGCGCAGCGCACCACGCGCATCCTGATCCAGTGCTTTGACCTCGTCGGTCACGTCACCACGGGGCAAAATACCAAAGCCTTCGATCATCCGGAACGCGAACCCGCGCGCCAGACCAGACAGGGTTTCGTCCCGTTGCAGGTTCAACATTGGCTCGAATGCAGTAGCAACTTTGCGGTCGATAAAGTGCTGCAAACGGCGCTGCACTTTGGTCGCGACATCTGCGCCCGCTTCGTCATCGACAAAGGCTTTCACACTCGGTTTCAGCGGATCAGCACCGGCAACCAGTTTACCAACGGCTTCGGTGCCCCACATCAATCCACCTTGTTCGGTAAAATCAATTTCGGTGTCGGGCGCGTTATAAAAACGGTCCGCGCGCAGATGGAAATGCGGTGCAAGCGCCTGTTCAGAAGCTTGGCGCAGGGTTTTCGCCTCGTCGGGGCTGCCAGATTTATCCTGACGGAACCGGAAACCTTCAAGCCGCCCGACGTATTCGCCCTCGACGCTCACTTCACCTTTATCATTCACCTCGGCCACAAGGCTCTCCTTCTGCTTGAGCCGGCGAAGCAAGACAGATGTCCGCCGGTCCACAAATCGTTGGGTCAGCGCCCCGTGCAGGGCATCCGACAGGCGGTCTTCTACAGCGCGCGTCGCCTCTCGCCAATGGGATTCGTCCGCGACCCAGCCTTTGCGTTGCGCCACGTAGGTCCATGTGCGGATATATGCCAACCGTTTGGACAGCGTATCAATGTCGCCGTCACTGCGATCAATGCCTTTCACCTGCCGCGCCAACCAGTCATCAGGCACGCGGCCCGACTGGTGCAGGAAGTTGTAAATCTGGGTCAGAAGGCCCGCATGTTCGCCGCGACTGATGCCGCGAAAATCGGGCACCCGGCAGACATCCCACAGCAGTTTCACCGACGGTCCGTCACCGGCGCGCGCGCGCACCTCCGCATCATTGCCCAGAGCCTTGAGTGCCGCAAGATCATCGCTTTCACGCACCCGCGCGAGAAAATCATCATCCGTGCGCATCTCCAACGTCTGGATCAGCCGGTCTACAGACCCGAATTGCAGCCGCGTGTTGCGCCATTGCAGTTTTTGCACAGGGCGAAACTGGTGGTTGGTGATCGCGTCAATCACATGTTGGTCAGGCTCCATCGCCTCGCCTGTAACGCCAAACGACCCGTGCGACATATGCCGCCCCGCGCGCCCTGCAATCTGCGCCAGTTCTTCGGGCGCTAGCGGGCGCATCCGCCGTCCGTCAAATTTGCTCAGAGATGAAAAGGCCACATGGTTGATATCAAGGTTCAGTCCCATGCCGATGGCGTCCGTGGCCACCAGATAATCGACATCGCCGTTTTGGTACATTTCAACCTGCGCATTGCGCGTGCGCGGGCTAAGCGCGCCCATCACAACGGCGGCCCCACCCTTTTGGCGGCGCAGCAGTTCGGCGATCGCATAGACGTTATCAACCGAAAACCCGACAATTGCCGCGCGGCCCGGCATCCGGCTTATCTTTTTGGAACCTGCGTAGGTAAGCGTCGACAATCGCTCGCGGTGGATAAATTCGGCCTCGGGGACCATCGCCGCGATCGCGTGGCGCATTGTGTCTGCGCCCAAGAACAGCGTTTCGTGCAAGCCGCGTGCGTGCAACAGTCGGTCGGTAAACACATGCCCACGTTCCAAATCAGCACAGAGCTGGATTTCGTCGATCGCTAGAAAATCACAGCCCAACCCCTCGGGCATCGCCTCGACTGTGCAAACCCAATAGGCGGCGCGCGGTGGCACGATACGCTCCTCGCCCGTGACCAGTGCGACGACCGATGGACCACGCAACGCGACGATACGGTCATAGACCTCGCGCGCTAACAACCGCAGCGGCAGGCCGATCACACCTGTGCGATAGGCCAACATCCGTTCGATTGCATAATGGGTTTTGCCGGTATTGGTCGGGCCAAGGACGGCCACGATCCGGGCTTGATTGCTCATACTTGCCCCTGAACAAGCGCTTTACAGCGCCTGCCCTTCGTATTTCGACTCAAGCCGTGCAATCGCTTCGGCCACTTCTGTTGCCATCGGATGCAGCGCCTGCACAAGGCGGTATACCTCAAGCGCGTCATCTTCGCGGCCAATCTCTTCGAGCATAATGCCAAAGCCGCGCAAGGCACCGAAATGGCGCGGGTTCAGCACAATGGCCTGACGCAAATCGTCAATCGAGGGTCCGTACATGCCCAGCGCATGAAAGGCCAAGGCGCGCGCATTGTAAGCCGTGGCAAAATCGGGTGCGTGATCGATAAGGGCTGTAAAATGCTCAAGAGCCGCGTCAGGTTCGCCTGCGGCAATTGCATCTTGCCCCCGCTTGAGCAGCAAATCCATTGCCGGTGATCCGCTTTTGCCCCACTCTTCGTAGATGCGATCTTCAATCCATTGGAATGTGGACTCATCGGCTTGTTTTAATTGATCAAACAGCTCGTCCAGACGCGCGTCATCAGCAACCGCAGGTAAGGAAACCCAGACTACCAAAGCGAATGCCGTAACGATACGTTTGAAGCTATGCGTTATCATGCCCATAGTGCGAATGTAACGCACCCAGCGCCCGTTACCAGAGGGGCGACGGGCAAACCGACAAAGGATGACAGAAAAATGAGCGATGTTGTGACCCAAGCCGTAGCGGCCTTGAATGAAAAGATGGGCGGCGCTGGCTTTGATGGAACCGCAAAATTTACGATCAACGACGAAGGCAGCATCATCATTGACGGTGACGGTGCCCGCGCAGGCGACGATGATGCCGACGTGACGCTTTCGGCCAGCGCCGAAACATTCCAAGCGATTCTCGAGGGTGAACAGAACGCCACCGCCGCCTTCATGACGGGTAACTTGTCGGTTGATGGCGACATGGGGCTGGCAATGAAACTCGCCGGCGTTTTGGCGTAACCACCATGGAGCAGGCACCCTTCTTTGCAGATATCGCGGATGGCCCAGACGGCGGCGTAGCTCATTGGCTACGCTGCGCTGACGGACACCGCATTCGTGTGGGCCACTGGTCCCTGAAATCAGCCAAAGGGACGGTCCTGCTTTTCCCCGGACGCACCGAATACATCGAAAAATATGGCCGCGCAGCGCGTGATCTTGCGCAGCGCGGTTATGCAACACTGACGATTGACTGGCGCGGCCAAGGCATTGCCGACCGCGTGCACGACAATCCTGCCGTGGGGCATGTGGGCCGCTTTGAAGACTACCAGCTTGATGTGCAAGCCGCCGTCGCCCACGCCCGCCAATTGGGCCTGCCCGAACCGTTCCACCTGATCGGCCACTCCATGGGTGGCTGCATCGGTCTACGCTCGCTTTACGAAGACCTGCCCGTTGCCAGTGCGTGCTTTTCTGCGCCGATGTGGGGCATCCAGATGGCAACAGCACTGCGCCCGCTGGCATGGGGCCTCTCCACCGTCAGCCGCCCCCTTGGCTTCAGCAACGCCTTCGCGCCAGGGCAAGTCTCGGAAAGCTATATCGAACGGGTAGACTTCAGCGAAAACACCCTGACATCCGATCCCAACATGTTTGCCTACATGAAGGCACAACTTATCGCCCACCCCGAATTCTCGCTTGGCGGGGCATCCTTGCACTGGCTCAACGAATCTTTGCGTGAAATGCGCGGATTGTCACAGCGCGCCGCACCGAAACTGCCCTGCATAACCTTCCTTGGCAGCGAGGAATCCATCGTCGACCCGACCCGCATTCACCAACGCATGCGCAAATGGGCCCACGGCGAATTGGTAGTGATCCCTAATGCACGCCACGAAGTGATGATGGAAAAAACTGCCACACGGCAAATTGTGTTCGACAAAACCTGCGCACATTTTGACGCGCAAACGGCGCCCGTCAGCTAATCTTAGCCCCTCATCTTGCCCAAAATATCCCCGCCGGAGGCTCCGGTGGTTTCAACCCGTGCGCGGCTCACCTATGTATGTGTAAACCATGCAAATGAGGCAGCACATGAAAACTCCGACCTATGACGCGACTGCATCCGGCGCCAACGCCTTTGGCGACCTGCCCGAGTGGGATCTGAGCGACCTTTACGCCGCCACGGACGCCCCCGAGTTGAAACGCGACATGGACTGGATCGAACAGGCCTGCCTCGATTTCGCCCGCGATTTCGAAGGGAAACTGGCTGACCTTGATGCCGACGACCTTCTTGAAGCCGTGCTGCGGTACGAAAAAATCGACGTGATCGCGGGGCGGCTCATGTCGTTCGCGGGTCTGCGCTATTATCAGGCCACCACCGACGCCGAGCGCGCAAAATTCATGTCTGACATGCAAGATAAGATCACCGCTTATACAACGCCGATGGTGTTTTACGGCCTTGAATTTAACCGCCTCGAAGACGCGCACGTCGATGCACGCCTCTCTGAAAACGCTGATCTTGCGCGCTACAAGCCGGTCTTTGATCGGATGCGCGCGATGCGCCCCTATCAGCTTTCCGACGAACTTGAGAAATTCCTGCACGATCAATCTACCGTGGGCGCCGCCGCATGGAACCGCCTGTTTGATGAAACCATAGCAGCGCTAACGTTCGATCTGGACGGCGAAGAGCTGAACATCGAAGGCGCGTTGAACCTGCTGACCGAACAAGACCGCAGCAAACGCGAAGCCGCGATGCGCGAAATTGCCCGCGTTTTTGGCGAACACCTGCCGACCTTCGCGCGCGTGCACAACACGCTGGCCAAGGAAAAAGAGATCGAGGATCGCTGGCGCGGCATGCCAACACCGCAAACCGGCCGCCACCTTGCCAACCACGTCGAACCCGAAGTCGTCGAGGCATTGCGCAACGCCGTTGTCGCCGCCTATCCACGCCTGTCGCACCGATATTATGCCTTGAAAGCCAAGTGGTTAGGTCTTGACACGATGCAGGTCTGGGACCGTAACGCGCCCCTTCCGATGGAAAGCGAACGACTTGTGGATTGGGACGAAGCCCGCGCCACGGTCATGTCAGCCTACGGCGCGTTTGATCCGCGCATGGCCGAATTGGCGCGGCCGTTCTTTGACAAAGGCTGGATCGACGCAGGCGTGAAACCGGGCAAGGCACCGGGCGCATTTGCGCACCCCACCGTGACCACCGTGCACCCCTACGTGATGCTTAACTACATGGGCAAACCGCGTGACGTGATGACGCTGGCGCATGAGCTGGGCCACGGTGTGCATCAGGTTCTGGCTGCAGGTCAGGGCGAATTGCTGTCCTCAACACCGCTCACATTGGCCGAAACTGCCTCGGTGTTCGGTGAAATGCTCACTTTCCGCGAATTGCTGGAAAACGCTGCCGACAAAGACGAACGCAAAGTCCTTCTGGCGGGCAAGGTCGAAGACATGATCAACACCGTCGTGCGCCAAATCGCGTTCTACGACTTTGAATGCAAACTCCATGCCGCGCGCGCGCAGGGCGAACTGACCCCCGACGATATCAACGCGCTCTGGATGTCCGTGCAGGCCGAAAGCCTTGGCCCCGTGTTCGAATACGCCGAAGGCTATGAACGCTTCTGGGCCTACATCCCGCACTTCGTCCACTCACCGTTCTACGTCTACGCCTATGCTTTCGGCGACGGCCTCGTGAACGCGCTCTATGCGGTCTACGAAGAATCTGGTGAAAGCTTCAAAGACAAATACTTCGACATGCTCAAAGCGGGCGGATCAAAGCACCACAAGGAATTGCTGGCCCCCTTCGGCTTGGATGCCAGCGACCCTGCATTCTGGGACAAAGGGCTGAGCATGATCGAAGGGTTCATTGACGAATTGGAAGCGCTGGAGGAGTGATCCAGCGCGTGCAAATTGTCCGCGCCTAGGCCTCGGGGTGGGTGCTTTAGCGCCCTCCCCATGGGGTCAATCCCACTATACTTGATGCTGGCCAGGCGAGCGCATAGTAGCAGGGTGCGGCCCGCTTAAT